>ENA-OQNI01000242-OQNI01000242.1-human-gut-metagenome-genome-assembly--contig:-NODE-242-length-84804-cov-8.964500_pt1 | contig 84804 bp, 84 predicted proteins | sample MGYA00242627_ERZ504876 | MGnify/ENA primary metagenome ERZ504876 (study PRJEB26092, sample SAMD00036386) | human gut metagenome | host: Homo sapiens | study: EMG produced TPA metagenomics assembly of... | reverse complement strand
CTTGCTGTGGCAGCACCACTATCACCAGCCGTGGCAGCACCACTATCACCAGCCGTGGCAGCACCACAATCACCAGCCGTGGCAGCACCACTATCACCAGCCGTGGCAGCACCATAATCACCAGCCGTGGCAGCACCATAATCACCAGCCGTGGCAGCACCATAATCACCAGCCGTGGCAGCACCATAATCACCAGCCGTGGCAGCACCATAATCACCAGCCGTGGCAGCACCACTATCACCAGCCGTGGCAGCACCTCTATCACCAGCCGTGGCAGCACCACTATCACCAGCCGTGGCAGCACCATAATTACCAGCCGTGGCAGCACCATAATCACCAGCCGTGGCAGCACCTCTATTACCAGCCGTGGCAGGTTTTCCCGGATCCGCATTACACTCGTTAGTACACCGTTCCTTGACAAAAGATACAGCTGCTTTCACAAGCCCCCTTATATCAAGCTCAGCACCTATTCTAATTTTTGAGGAACAAACCTTGTCACTTTCTGAATCGTCTATTTTACCGCTCTGTTCAACCTCACAAAACCTTGACCCGGCTGGCGCATAGTAACCAAAAACATCCAGAGGGTAAGGACATGCATGAAAACCTTTCTCACATGCCTTTATGTAGCCTGTTTCTTCATACTCCTTACCTACCTCATACTTAAACCCTCTACAAGATAAATCTTTATCAAATGCTTTATAAGCCTTTATTTTCTGTTCCATGATATTATTTATTTTTTGTTATTTTGATATTTCGATTATTTTTTGTTCAAAGATCGGGCATTCTCTTCTGCCCAACAGGTGCATTCCATGAAGCCTGTAGCATGGCTTTTCGGGAATCGAATCGTATTTACGATATATGGCACAACGGCGGCAGATGCGATGTATACCGTATTTCCCTTTTGCGCCGTAACATACCACAGGATAACCGTCAGCAGTTTTCATGATTTTCTAAACAAATGACTGAACGCATTATCCAAATCCAAGTCTAGATTCAGTTTGGACGGGAAAGATTTAATGTATTCGTACATCTTATAAGCGAGGTTGTCATCATCACCGCATCTGTCAATCAGTGTGAGTAACATAGCATTCACCATGTCAGAATCATTGCCGAAGTTTTCCTGAGTGGATTCACTGCAATGATTCACATCACTTTTCAATCTCTTTATCGCGGCTATGGCTGTGTTGAAGTTTCTTTTTGAATCGTGTCTGAGTTCAAAGCCTTCCTTCTTGTATTTCTGCTGCATTTCAAGAAGGTTTGTCTCTAAAACGTCCGTGAGGACAAATACGATGTTGGTTATCGTATTCAGTTTGTCTGTTCCTTGCATGATCGTGTATTTTTTACCAATTATTTTATTTGATACAATCTATTTTAAAGCCGTACAATGAATTTTTCTACATGAAAGTATCAACTTAGGCTTTCTTGTTGAAAATCTTGCCACGGGGCTGGAAATGCCGTCTATCGTCTTCTTTCTTCGTCCTGTCAATCCATCTTTGGAATTTGGCGGCTACAAGAGGACAGTGTATGCGCAGGTTCCTGTCGCGTTCCGCTTCCCATTCACGTATCTTTGTCTGCATCTCGGTATTCATGATTCTTTTATTTTGTTTCATTGCTCTTATGTTTTATATATTTCTGATTTACAGATATAAAGTTAGCTAATTTGCCACTTGTAAACAAACATTACTTCTTTTATTTACACGGCTTTATAATTAATTAACATACTGAAAATCAGGTGTTTATATTATTACTATTATACTTTAATTGTTCGCTACAAATTAGGCTACCCTCATGGTGACATCAGCATTTTTCTGGCTTCCTCATCTCCTGCATCAGCACGGTGCTTGATTTCAATGTACTCAGCATAAGAGATTCTGTTATTTCCACGCTCCTCTATCTCTTTTTCACGTTGGTTTCTGTATCGTTCACGCTCTTTCCGCTCAATATCTTTCCAACGTTCCGAAACGTAGTCCAGCATCGCACTTGTTATTTTCAATGGATCTATTGATCCGTAGAACCGCCCATACTTCCCTGCCTTAAACCGTGCTATGAAAAAACAGATTTCAGCAGCATTTATATAATAATACTCCGAAAGGAATATCTCCGAAAGTTCAGAAAGTTGTTCTTTCGCTATCTTGGTCGAAACTTCTGCAAAGTCATTCAATGAGCCAAATTGTATCTTTAGCCATTCTATCGGTGTTTCATCCCCATAAGTAGAAGACAATAGCCCTAAACTCGGAATGCTGTCATTCAACGCCAGTTCTGAATGGGTTGCATTACATCTGACAAGTTTGAACTGCAAATCAGGGTTGTAATCAAGAATGAATTGTGCAGGATCGGGATATTTATTCAATAACGCCCTCTGCTTCAAGTTCCTTTCTCTTTTTTGCGGCAGCTTCTCTGACGGTTGTAGCGACTGCAAGAACTGAATCACGTTTTCGCTGCTCGCTATCCTGTTGATTTTTGCTAAGTCTTGTGCCATTGTAATTACCTTCTAAGATTTTAATGAAATTTGTCGGTCTGAATATCCAATCGAAATCACAGGACCAGTTTTGGTTATTATGGCCCAAAAGAAATGACGATTGACAAACATTGTCTAGAACATCCATGATAGCCTTTTTCCCATGTTCGGAAGATCGTGCTTTTACGGCTTTCTTACGTTTGTCCGTCATTGCCGTAATTTTAGGGAGTTTTCCTTCAAACATCTTGTTGAACGTATCCATAAGAGCATTATAATTTATCTTATCACTCTCGTCGCTTTCCGATGGCACTTCTTCCCCTTGGGGGGAATTATAGGGGGGATATTCTTCTTCTCTTTCTATTTCTATTTTAGTCACGTATTGTTCCGTGAATGATACGGTAGTATTCCGTGATTGTTCCGTGATTTCATCTTTTGCATTATCTATCAACAATTTAGGTATATTCAAATCCTCATAATTTGGTTTGTTGATTACTTGATGCCGAGTGAAATTAGGCAGATATATGAATCTTTCCCCTTTATAGGAAAGCAGACATATAAATCCGTTTATCACAAGCTCGTTCATCCATTTTTCAAACTGTTGTATTTGGATTTGGTCATACGGAAATATTTTAGACTTTAGCCAAATAGAATTACCTATCACAACACCTATATCATCAGAGAAATTCCATAACCCTATATAGAGAAGTCTTGCATCCCTTGTAAGACGACCAATTTTTGCATCATCCCAAAACTTCGGCTTAATCACTCTATTTCGTGCCATGCTTATTCCTAAATAAATTAAATTCAATCATGATAAAAAATAAGCTCTATATTTTCATTGTTTCTATTTGTGGAACTCGGAAACAACTACTCATACAGAGCTAAATTATATCTTTATCATACGAGAGTTCCACCAATCGCATTTATTATTTTCACGGTGTAAAGCTAATCAAAAGTGAAGTAAAAACAATCACTTTATACCTTTTATTTTCCCGTTATTAACATTTTTTCTAATATCCTTTCCTTTGTAATGCCAAATCCTGCTTTGCAAATGATATTTGAGTACGTATGTTATCTCCAGCGTGAACAAGAGTTCGATTTATGCGATCTAGCCATACGACCAACTGATTAGCAGTCACACTTTGAGCTGCAACGAACTTAATTGCAACAGTTGCCGGAACTCGTGACAAGAATTCCATGTGTTGAGAATACACGTTTGCTGTCACTTGGTCTTGATATGCCTTTGCATCCGCCAAAAGTTTCCCACTTCTTGCAAGGTAGACATTTATATCTGTCAGACGATCTACCAATTCTTTCGGGTTATCACTGGCTGTTATTTCAAGAAAAGACTGCATCTCTTCTATTTCCTGTATGATAGGAAGTAGAGGACAATCATCTATCTTACACGAGCCCATTCCGTCATTTTTAGGGCAGTATTTACAATTTATTTCCATGATAATTATAAATTAAGTTATTATTTTAAATTACAATATACGCTTAGAACCAGTTATCTAATGCTCAATTCATACAGAAGTCAAGAAAAAACAGATTGCTTTTCTCTGCCTCGTATTCATCTATATGAGAACCACAAGATTTCAGTTCTGATACCTCATGCTTTAAATTTTCGTTTTCAGCTTGCAAGCGATAACATTCTGCTTTACATTGGGCATATTCCGTAAATGCCTTCAGCATTGCCATGTACTGATTATAATCTATCTCTATCTTCATAACGATGTGTTTTTACTGTGATAATTACTCTAAACCTACCGCCCGAATTGACGGTAGGGCGTCATAAATGAGAACGTTGGTTAACCCCCATACGGCACTTACGCTTTTTATATGTGGCAAAATATTTCTTACAAAACCTGCTCTAATAATTACTTAGGGCAGGACACTTCCACGTGTTTCCATTGCTCTTAAATTCTATTCCCTGACCTTGTTTATTGAAAGTTCCGGGAACTTATTTCCTTTCACCTGCTCTGCCATTACATACATATAGCAGAAATCCGCTGCTTGCTTATAAGTTTCAAACTTGAAAACAACATTTGAACCCTTTTTTGAGACCTTGTATTTCATTGTATGAGTTTATATTGGTTTCATTATAGCTCCATTAAGACGCTGTGTAGTTCTTATGTAATCATCAAGAAGCTCTTGTAATATGAAGTCCGGATAAACGTTCACAACACCGAAACGGTCTATGTTCACCTTATTTACCGGATACCCCCTTTTCCTACACAGACGTGTAGCGTCATTGCCGAGCTTCGAAATGTCACTTACATAAATGGGGAGCTTATGCCTCTGCACGTATGCAGACATAGTGGAACACCCATATTCACCAATAGCTTTTTGGGAAAGTTTTTTAACCTCATCTTCTAGAGCGCCTAACCTTAGTTCTGTAGATTTAAGCCTGTTTTCCTGTTCCACATTGGTTTTGGCCAGTTGAAGAATCAATTCTGCCTGGCTCATTTCAACGGTTGAATTCAAAATATGATCCATTGCTCTATATTTTTATATTAAAGTATTGTGTTTTATAAATTAATCGAACGGTTTATCGCTGTTCTTATATCGTTACGATAATCACGGTTCCAATCATTACGTCCCATGCGTGAACCGTAATAGGAACGGTAGTTTCTATAGTCACGATTGCCGTACTTCGATTTGTATTCGGCTGCACGCTTGGCGTTTTCTTCATTAATCTTTGCTGCTTCCTTAGCTTCCGCCCATGCTTTTTTAAGGCAGTAACTAAATGTAGCATTGAAGGTATGATTGAAAATGTAATGCGCTCTCTTCATTATGTCTGATAAATTGTAACGTTTCATATTCTTTTTATTTATGAGTTATTTTTGATGATGTAAAACTAATATTATAATATTGATTTACCAAGAATATTGTAATATTAAAACATTGTATTAACTTTATTTATCAATATTGTAATATTACAATATCAATAATGTATTATCTTTATCCCCAAATTAAAAGAGTATGGAAAGAATTATATCATTAATGAAAGAAAAGGGAATAACTAAAACTGCATTATCTGAACGCTTAAATATTAAGAATCAGAACTTTAATGCTATGCTAAAAAATCCCACTTACGAAACATTATCTAAAATCGCCACTGCTCTCAACGTCCCCATGTGGCAGCTATTCGCGTCCCCGGAAGAAGTGCAACTTCCCTCAAACGCCCATTCTGTAAAATGCCCACATTGCGGAAACGAGTTCCCAGTTAGCGTGAATGTTGAACTAAAGCCAAAAAACAAAGATTAATAACTAAAAAGCCATGAACACCAAAGAAATAGATAAATCAAGCCTTGTGAAAGCCCATAAGCTTTTTGATACAGGAGATATCACTAACATTGAAGTCGGTACCATAAAAGGACTGTGTGATATCCACAAATACCTGTTTGAAGGACTGTACAACTTTGCCGGACAAATCCGAACCTTGAATATCTCCAAAGGAAACTTCCGCTTTGCCAACTGCCTGTACCTCGATGCCATTCTTCCGGTAATCGAGAAGATGCCCGAATCAACCTTTGAGGAAATCATTGCTAAATACGTTGAAATGAACATTGCCCACCCATTCATGGAAGGGAATGGTAGATCAACACGCATTTGGCTTGATATGATCCTTAAAAAGCAACTTAAAAAGGTAGTGGACTGGCAAAAGATAGACAAACACCTATATCTTCAGGCAATGGAACGTAGCCCGATAAATGACCTTGAACTACGTGTATTGATAAGCCAGGCGTTAACCGACCAGATAGACGATCGGGAAATCATATTTAAAGGGATTGAACAGTCTTACTATTATGAAGGTTATGAACCGGAATAATACTAGTTTGATGAAGAGAATAAATATAAGGGATGCGAATGCACCCCTTTATTTATATCAACTAAGAATTAATAAGATTAATGATACCTTGCCTACCAATTCCGGTAATCTTTCTATGGTAGATAATATGGCCATTGTCAGCAACCTCTTGCTTTATATCAAACCAGCCAAGGGTTGCGTATTTGGTGTATGGAACCCATGTCTGATTAACCTTGTACTGCACACCAAGTTCTTTTAAACGGTTATTGAGTTCAATTGCCGATTTAAGCCCCAATTCTTTAGCAACTTCCGTACATGTATAGGTCTTATTTACATGGGTAAGAACAGCAACCTGTTTCTCGGCTTCAATACGTGCAGACCGTTCTTCTTTTAGCTTAGTGAGAAGTTCAATACCAAAATCTGGATTATTCAATATCTGGTCAATAACATTGTCGGTAGCATATATGCCATGCTTGCGGATTGAAGGAAGGATTTCACTAGTTACCCATTTACGGAAAGTTTTAGCCTGCGGCTTACGACTATCAAGTATTACATCATATAAACCGTCTTCATTAATAAAAATCATTTCTTGTTGTCTACCAAGAGAGTCCGGGATGACCTCATTAGTAATGACCTCACCACAAAGTCTTGTTTTTACTTGACTAGGATTTCCTAACTCCAAAACTTTGCAAACATCTGCAAGACAAAACAAAGGTTCTTCACTTGTTCCGGCTACACGAACTTCACCAAACGATTCATTCTTGAAAATCTGAATATTGTCCATAATAAAGTCTTTTCGTTTGAGGACGTACCGCACTTCTTCATGCGGAGATAAAAAGCGAAAGCCATGCAGGGGGTTGTGGCCTACACAGCTTTCTATATCTTAATCCTCTGATTAATTCTAAATTTAATAAGTACAACCCAATGCACTGCAAATATACGGATAATTTTCAAAAGTGACACTTTAAGAGCCATTTTTTTAAGAAAAAAAAGAGAGGTGCAAATACACCCCTCTTATGAAGATACAGCATAACTTCACAGTTTTCCGTATCTTGATGATACATAAAAAGCGTAAGTGCCAAAAACATTTACATCATTATTCTACAAGCTGAAAACAAAATGTCAAAGAGCGTTCGCGTAAAATCAAACCTACATTTATATGTCTTTTAAATAGTTATCCACGACATCAATAAACTCGTCAAGCGACTTGACAACCACGTACTTGTTACCATTCGCCTCACATTCCTTTTGCCATTCTTTTTGTACCGGCCTTTGGTATTCTCCAGGCTTTTTCATTTCCACACACAAAGCTCCATAGAAGCGGTTGCTCTTTAGAAGTATCAAATCTGCAACTCCGGGAAGCATACCTTCATCTTTCATATAAGCACCATTCCTTGCAGAACGTCTTGCCGCATTAGGAACAGCAAACAACATATTCCTGAGATGGGGATATTTTAAACGGAAATAGCTAACACAAGAACATTGTATTTTATGCTCTTCATTTTTGGGCTTACTACGGCTGCTTGCCACACAAGCCTTGGATTTCATCTCTTCGTATGTCATAACACTTCAACAAGTTTAAAACCAAGTAACATCAACAATTCGTTGAATTTTTCTTTATACCAAAGTGGCTGTGTTTCTTTGGGATTATTAGGGTTGACTTGGTTCTCACCGTATGGAAACCCGGATTCAGTTATAGATTTGAAATGCTTATCTCTACCTTTTGATGATTTCCTTTTAATATCACACAAGATACCTTTCTGAATCGCTCTTTGATTAAACGCCTGTGCGCTGATAGACAGACCCGCTTCTTTGAGTAATTCAGTAGCAGATTTTAGGATTCCGTGTGACGGAGTGTAGTCGGGAGTAGGCAAACCGAGCGGGTCTGCGATGCTCTTTGCAATGAGCAACTTGGAGCTATCATTTAGGTTAAGCGTTTTGATTAGCCATGTCGCAACTTTCATCTTATCAGATAGCGTTGGTTGCTTCACTTCGGTTTTTACAGAGCTAATTGTCGGTTCTGCTTTTCCTGTTTCCAACGCTTCCCATCTATCAATAATCTTTGCTCTAAGTACAACATCATAACCACTCGCTAACAATATACTTGCTTTTTTGTTAAGGCTGTATAATGTTCTTTGTTCGCCTTTTGCATCTTGATAAGAATCTTCTGTAATTACATATTGTGAACCTCCAACGCTAAAAGCAAAATTCAACAATTTCTTTTGTGTTGATTCAGATAGATACTTGTATTGAGTTCTATCTCCTCGATGGTAATCTTCTTCAACCAATCCAGATGTGGATTCGTTAGATTTCTTCAAGCTTTCTATCATGTTACGAATATCTCTCATAACATGAGCGTGTTGTTTACCTGTGAGTTCGGCAATTTCAAGCGAACTCATTGTTTGTTTTGATAAAATAATTTCTTTTGTTTTCATATTTTATTCGTCACATAATTTCATAAAACACATCCATATCGTCTTACTTTGTCTACCAGTTGTATGTCCAAATAGAGGTTTGAAAGGAATAACAGACAAAACATCTGATGCTTTTATCTCGCTTTCATTCCATTTGAAGATAAGTGTACCATTCGGTTTTAATACCCTCATGCACTCCTTGAAACCTTCATGAATAATACTTTTCCAATCATCAGGCAACTTGCCATATTTCTTTGCCATCCATGAATTTTCTCCAAGTGTTTTCAGGTGTGGTGGATCAAATACAACTTGATAGAAAGAATTATCTTCAAATGGTAAATTAGTAAAATCTGCGACAATATCAGGTTTTACCTCTATAGTCCTTATCTTATTCCTATCTTTGGCTGTAAGTGTTTCTGAACGTTTGTCAACAAATAACACATTAGGATTTTGTTTATCAAACCAAAACATACGACTACCACAACAAGCATCCAATATTAATTTATCGTTTTTCATTTTCGTTACTTATTTGTTTCATCCCAATTAAAGGACCCGAAGCGCATTCTCCGAGGCACAACCATTATTTATTAACCCATGCCATTGATGTGTGGCTCACATTTATGAGGGGCGTGACAGAATCGAACTGTCCTCCTCTACAATGCCGCGCGTCACATTAGTCACACCAGCCAAACGCCCCATTTTCGCCCGCCCTATCTTCATAAATAGAGCAGGCATGTAAACAAATACACTTAATCAAAATTGAAATTATCTTCACCGTCTGGCTCTTCAGCCGGCATATCATTACCGAAGTCCATCGGGATGAACCAGTCTGAAATATAGTCTTCCATATCAGTCAATTTTTAAGCATTAGGAAATTCTGGTTTAACATCTGAATTTGCTTCATAAGGATAAACATCCATAATAGCAGTTTCCGCTACCGAAGCAATCACGTAGTCTGCCATTGTGCCTTTCATTCCTTCATCCAGTTTATTGACTGCATCTCTCAAGTCGGATGCTTGAACAAGAATGTTTGTGGATGTTTTCTTTTCCGCACCAGTCTTTTCATCCAATGTGATAAAGTATAACTTGCATTTAAAATACCTGTCAGCAGATTCTTCATCTGAGAAAAATATCTCAGAATAGTTGGCACGTTTTATGTCAGAAACAGTAAACTCACCGCTGATAAACGGTGTCATTTCCTCAATACATCTTCCTTCGCTTTCTGTAAAAGATAAAGAATCAAATAAATAAGATTCTGTGACTTTTTTATTCATCCCGTTTTCCATTACTTTCTCGTAACGAATTTTACACTCAAACCATGTGTGCATCATAATCATTCCTCCTTTGTCTTATTACGTTCCTTAATCATTGCATCAGCTATCTGATAAGCTGATTTAGCCTGTCCTTCATAGTAGTAGTTTGTAACACTAGCTTCTTTGGACGGGAAAAACAATGTTACAACTCTATTCCATAAAGTTCTTCTGCGTTTTGCTGTCATCATCATACACTTCATCGCTTCAAGCGCAATATGATCGCGCGATATGTTGCTTTCCATAATCAGTCCTCTTCTTGTATTAGTCGTTTAATCAATTCTTTTTTCCATCCTTGAATAAATCCATTCTCATCAATATTCATAATGATGTAGTCGCCATATCCTTCATCTGCCGGACACATAATCTTAGGTACATATCCGTCATAAGAGGTGATAACGTTTTTGTTCCCATCAAGAATATCACAAAGGAAATCATCGCACACTTTATAATGAACACGGGCAGTTGTTCCTTGGGACCAGTTGACTATTTGTCCTGTTTCAATATCTATCAGTGGTCGCCAACGCCAGTTATAACCACGCAGCACCATGTGTTGTTCTCCCATATATTCGGCACAAGGCATCTGGGGGATTCCATCCGTTTCTTCACAATCGGTATCCTCCATACCGTTGATGTATCCGTCATCCCAATAGCGTACACCTGCATCCACTTCTAAGTAGACCGCTTCAAATTCTGTTGGTTTGTTGATTGTGATTTTCATTTTCTTATTATTTTGAACATTGTAAATAAGTGGAGCCACCATCGGTACTTACACATCTGACTACAAACTGTGTCCAAGATTCTTCGCTGCATTTCGTTCCAGGTGGGACTTGTACGGCAATATCCATATCGTCAGTTCCGTATTCATCAACGATTTCTTCTAACTGTTTTATAAATTCTCTAAGATTCATTTTTTATTTTGTTTTTAAGTTTCTTACTCATTTTCCTGCATTGCCTTGCCTTATCCAGCTCACAAGGTTTCCGGCAATACTTGTCTATAAGTCCAGCACATCTATCAAGAAGGTGTATTAAATTTTGTATATCTGTTTTACATAGGTCCATAACATCAGAATGGCAAATCGTCCAAATTTTCATCCACTTGTGCGGTGGGTGCATTTACAGACGAAGAAGCGTTTTGCACCTCATAAGGCTTCATGTTACCTATATACGGAACGGATTTAAGCTCGTCCTCCGTCATGCGTTCGCGAACTTCTTTGGCGAGCGACTGTCGTATGCTGTGCGTGTCACCATACTTGCCGGGAGACTGGTTTTCCCAAGCGGTGGAATCAATGTACGCGCCTTTGGCTTTCAGGTTATCATCTGCCGATATGAAGATGTTATTGTCTTCAATAGGTATGAAAACACCTCTTTTTGTAGATGTCGCGCCTTTTACAGTTACAACGCAGGAGTTTTTAAATTTTAGTAAATTCAATTTTATGCTATAATTCATAACTTAGTATATATTAAAGTTCTATCTTGTCAAAGTCAATGCCGTGTTCATTCATAAAGTCACCCAAGGCAATAATATTCTCACGAGTGGTGGTGACTTTGAAAGCTCTCGTTAACAGTTCAGGTTGTTGTGCTTCGGGCTGATTAATAAAAGGAGGTTGCTCGTTGGCTTTTTGTCCTGCCATGGCAAACGGATTGATCGGACGGGATTTGGCTTGTTCTACTTCAGCAGCTTTACGGGCTTCTTCAGCAGCCTTTCTTTCCTGCTCTGCCTTGATACGCGCCTCTTCTGCTGCTTTGGCACGCTCACGCTGTTCCTTCAGACGGTTGGCATACTGGATGGTGGATGTGATGTTGAGCGTATCCATATAATAAGTACGGAGGACATCGAAATCCTCACCAAACCCCTTCAGTGTGGAGAGTTCGTTCTCAATCTTAGCAAATATGGCATCAATATCGTTGCATACAGACTTCATGCTTGCGGATTTGTTGAGCCACTCCAGTTTAAATACCTTGTTGAAGTCTACAAGGTTAACATTCAGTCCATCGAAGTAGGTCCTGATGGTGACTTTCTTCTTGTCCTTGTATTGCTGTTCGTTTTGCTTGACTACCGTGTCAATCTTGGCAGAGCACTCGCCGATAAGTTTCACGGTTTCGGTTACAACGTCCTTGAACTCCCCGAAAGGTTTCATGAATTCTTTCTCAATTTCAAGACGTTTGGCATTGAGGGCTTTCGCCGCCTTGTTTAAAGCTGCCTTGTCTTTCTTTGCCTGATCGATATTCTCATCGTTATAATTGGAGATATCATACATTGGCAAAGCGGCTTTTACCATATCTCTGATTTGCTTTGCGTTGGTAGTAAGACTACCTAACGTCTTTTCACTCACGACCAGTTCTAGGTCGCTTTCTTGAATTGCTAATTGTGTGTTCATTGTTCTATATCGGCTATTTGGTTAATAATATCGTCTGCCATACGAATGCGTTTCTCCATTTCTGCAAAGACCTTTTCATCTGGTAGTATACGAACAATATGGATAGGATCTTTTTGGAAAGGATTGTAAGCAACAAAATCCGTCCAGATTGCATTACAGCACATCATGTGAGCCATGCACTGATAGAAGTATTCATACTTGACTTTGAGGAGCGAATCATTGTCATAAACTTCACTTTTGTACTTCATAAATGTGTTCTGAGACGGACATTTTATCTCAATACATCCACGCTCCCCAGATTCTTCATCATAAAAGAACCCGTCAGGACTACTGGCAAAGTTGGGGATAGTGGGGTGTTTACACGACCCCACTTCTACAATATGCCTTCCTGTTAACCTTGAATACAAATCACGTGCGCTTGCTTCCTGCTCTGTCCCGAATCTCATTGCTTTGCTCTCTACATTAACAGCAGACAAATACTCGGCAAACGCAATATCATCGTTTACAATCTCAGGATTCATCGCTCTTTCTGCCGCAACTTGGAATATGTAATTCTTGGCAGTATCGCTGAACATGTCACTTCTGCCGCTTTTCATAAGCAAGCCGACATTAGAACCACTAATTTTCCCAATTCGTGACCTAAACCATGAAAGGGAATGTTGCCCATTACCTTCTAAGATTTCCATTATAGTAATGTTTTTTGAACAGGTTTATCATTTGCTTTAGTTTGGGTATGGCTCACCGACTGATCCGCTTTTGGATGTTCTTCCACACCTGCGGCTTTTGCTGCGATTTCAGCAAGTTTGTTACCCTTAGTTTCTTTATCTGTGACATCTTCATATTCAGCAAATTTGACTTCTTGCTCTTCTTGCGTATACATTGCCCCAAGTTGAGCAGGGAAAGCTTCACGTAGTGCCTGGACTTTGGCAATTTTGGAAATCATGGTGGATTTTTTTTCATTCCATATAGATTGCTTTTTGTCGTATTCTGATAGATTCACTTTTGCGACAATCGGGAATTTGCGATCGGAACGGTAGACTTCGCACCATCCTCCTACAAGGACATCCGTTTTTTCATTATAGAAACAGCCTTCAACCTCTACAATCTGGTTGTCCCTGATAAGAATGATACCAGCCTTGAATCCTTCATATTGCTCACTAGCATCAGCACGTTTAAAGAATGCCTCTTTGCTGACAATCATTTGTGCTGGTTGTTGCCCGAACTTGACAAGAAATGCTTCATTCAAAAATGGATTAAGTTGGTTGAATTTGCAGATACTGATAAACTGAACAATATCTTGATCGGATACTTGTCCGTTACCTTTAGTCAAATAATTACGTACAATATCAAATGATAATGCCACGTCGTTACCTGCAACTTGATAAATGGTTTTTCCTTTACCGAATATTGCCAATGCATCATTTTCCTGTTTTGTTAATTTGTTTTCTTCCATTGCTCTAATATTTAAAAGTTTAACAATATCTTGATAACCCCTGCGCTAAGCAAAGGCTGGTTCTTTCTTCTTCTAAGATTTTATCAGTATATCCTGACGAAAGCTTTGAAATGTGTAATTTTAAATTCTGATCAATCTGTCCTTTAACATCGGATATATCTTCCTTGATAAGCTGAATAATTTCTTCCTTAGACGAATACCCGTATTCAGGAAGATATTCAAGTTTACATGATTCAACTTTTTTCAGTTCTTCTTCCAATTGATATAGTTCATCATACATTCTGTTCTCTTTTATAGGTTTCATAAACAATGCCTACAGCAGCCAACAATTCTTTCATTCTTGAATTTTTCTGTTCCACGGCATCATACATGGATGCTTTAAATTGAACTTCAACAGTATAATTGGCAAGTTCTTCGTGACTCATAGCCAACAGTTCTTCTTTTGTTTTCATTGCTCTTATGTGCATTTAGTTATACATATTTTACTTTTAGTATTACATCTACCGGATTATCCTTCATTGAAGAAAAAGCGTCAAGTACCTTTTCCTTAATAATCCTAATCGGAATGTCTATAATTCTTTCCTCTACAACTGAAACAGGAATCTTACTACCATTATATGTCAACAGTGTAATTGATTGAATTACATACGGACGTTTTTTATTCATCTTCATGTTCTAATCTTTTACTATGCTTCTCTATATATATTGAAGAACAAGAAAAAATAAAAAATGAAATCCAAAACCAAACATTATCAGGATTGGCAAGCAATATTACCATAATCAATGATAAAGCCCAAATAGTTAAAATTGGTGTTCTTTTCATAACTTATTGATTATCTTTTTATTATGATGTAAAACTACTTTATTTTTGACTTTTACCCAAAAATTACACTTTGAAAATACTTGTCATTAACATGATATAACAGTTTGATAATCAAGATTTTAAGGAAGCGTACTTCACTACATCGTAAGCATTGCAATACCATCTTCCATTTTGGCGATTGGCAGGTTTCTTTTCGGCTCGTATCGCCCCAGAACCAACCAAACGAAACAGACGAGATCTACCTCCAACTATATCAGCAGCCTCACGTTGACCAAAAGTCTTATCATTAAGGACTATCTTCAATACATCTTCATCAATCATATCTATTCTTTGAAAAGGTTATTCTTATGGGCATATTGGATAAATTCAGATTTCTCGTGAATATCCAACTTTAAATAAACCGATTTAATATGGTTTTTAACTGTATGAGGGGAAAGATAAAGCCTTTCTGCAATATCCTCATTATTAAAGCCTTCATATACCAACTGCATAACTCTCATTTCCGCATCTGATATACAACAGTTGAATTGTGGACAGCAAATAACGCCCTCATATCTGCATTCACCACGCATAGGACATCTCACACGTTCAAAGTTGAATCCACCTTTTTTATCTATATCCCTGCTAGTATTATCCAACTCTCCAAAATTGCACTTGCAAAATCTATTTACCATAAGAAATTGAAAGTATGGGATATTCTGCGAGCTTCTGCTATAACACTCCATTAATGCTTTATACGCTTCAGGATAACACTCCCTTATACGTTCGAGGATATCTTTCACAAGAACAGTTTCTTTATCTGTTATCGGTTTATTGCTTCCGTCAGGAAACATGCACCAAAGTTCATCTTCAAATATGTAAAACTCTAAATCATTCATCATTCCATACATTTTAGTCGGACCATAGATTTTCAGGAGATATCCCTGTTATTTCAGAAAGGGCAGCGATATGTTCTGGGTTATTAGGTTTCATTCCATATACAACCCAGTTTCTTACAGCAGTAAAAGACACTCCTGTCTTTTTTATCACCTCGTTGATAAACTCAGTTTTGGGATGAGTAGCATTGGGAAGATTTGAATAATAGTCCTTTAAGGTTATTTTATCACCTTCACAAAGCTTTTTGGTTGTTTTTAAATCATCTTTCATTATCTTTGTAGTGTTATATAATTAATAGCAATGCAAATATATCCATTTTGAGGATAAAATGAATATTTTTATATTTAAATATCCTTAAAATGGATAATAAAAATCACTTGTATGGATAATGGAGAAGAAAACAGGCTGAAACAGTTCAGAATTCACATGAACATGACGCAACAGCAAATGGCTGATCTACTTAAGGTCGGTCAGAATACCTATTCAAGAATAGAGAATGGAGTTACAGCTTTCAAGGATGTATACAAAAAAATAATAGAGGATAAGTATCATCTCACAACAGGATGGTTATCTGGTGCTGATGTACCTATGTTTAAAAAATACGATGCGGTAGCTGGAATTATAGAAAAGGGTATTTCTGGAAGTAATAAAGAGAAGCTAAAAGAAAAGATTTTAGAAGAACTTATAGAACAAAAACTGGAAGGTAAAAGTGATTCCATCTCTATGAGCAGAGAAGTTTTTGAACAGATATCAAGACTTACTGAAACCGTGTTGTCTCAGCAAAGAACTATAGAATCAATGCAGGAACAGAATAAAAAATTTCTTGCCCAGCAGGAAAATGTTGTCAGATGTGCTCATGTAAGTGGGTCGGATATTTCAACGAGCGACATAAAGAACCAAAATATTAATAAGGGAATAAGATGAATATATCAGATGAAGGAATAGCTATAAGCAATCGTTTTTTTAAAGCTATAGCAATATTAAAAGAACAGAAAAAGATTAGAGGGCTTCAGACTTTCACTAGAAAACACAATTTGAACAGATGGAATGTGAACCAAGTAAAGTTTTATCCAGGTCGAAGTGTGTTAAAACCTGAATGGATTGTATATATACATGAAGATTACGGGATTTCTGTAGAATGGATAGTACTAGGAAAAGAACCTATTTTTGATCCAAACTGGAAAGAGCATAAATAAAAAATGTGCAAGAACTTATCCTTGCACATTTTTTGATAACTTGCAACATCCTATATTACAAGCAATTAATCTATAAATTGGATAAACATTCGTAATGAATAGGTCCCGGGTTCGAGTCCCGGTTTCGGCTCAAGAAGCGGTAGAATACCGCTTCTTTTTATTTTATATAGTTCTCTTTTTCCATATAATAAAGCCCTTCTCCACGGTCACCATTCTCTAAATCAGTTAACTCTACTTTAAATATTCGGTAGGGGAGAATATTTTTCTGGTGTCTGGGCATATCCACGGTCAGCAGATAGGCATTGCCGTATTCGGTAGCATCGAAGTACTCTTTTATCTCTTGTTTCATCAGAACAGGTACTTCTTCTCCATCTATCCAAACGATAGCTTTTAGTTTGTCAGCCGATGGTGCCAGCAAAACGCCTTTGGCTTGTTTGCTTAAACCTGTTTGCTCAATCTTGCTAAGATCCTGTGCATGTACAAGTGAGGATTTTTCTTCTTTTTGCCATTGCAGGGTACGGGTCAGACTCATGGGGCGAACATATATCTGATAGGTGGGCATGCCTCCAGGGATGTGGAAAATACGTAGTCCATAGACTTCCATACGATGATAGCGAATGTTGAGAGTGGTATCACGATCGGCAATGAAATTCCATGCCCAAAATTCGAGACGTTGGTCTTTTTCCGCTAGTCCGGGTTTTACGGTATGTGGGTAGGTAGACATATTGATAGCTCCCATACTTTGATACTTTCCTTTAGGAATACGGGTGGTGTAGTATCCGTTTTTGTCAGTGATGGCTTGTTTAATGTCATCAAAAGAGGGGCTCTGCCAAAAGATGGAACAACTGTCAATGGGTTGTCCGTTATAATCTGTTACTTGTCCGCGTATGGTTACTGAATCCCGTTGTTGTGCATATCCAGCAGAATAAAGAAAAAATAGGATAAAAAGGAGAATCAATTTAGGAATAAAAGGTGTTTTCATTATTTTATCTGTTAATTGTGTTTTTAATGTGTATCTTTTTCACTTCTCACCACTTCCCATCCTTTGAACTGTATCAGGACTTTATGTAACGTGGTTCCTTGAGCCAGATACAGCACTTTTCTTCAAAATTATCATAATAATAAGAAGCGTAATCCTTTATGAACAGGTAGAGGACAACATTGCAATAAGTCTCAAAACATTTTTCCAGTCTTTCCAATGAAACCCCTGCCTTTGAGAAATCAAAATAAATCACCTGGAAACGGTTGCGCTGGTCGGTGGAATTCTTACCAATCCATAGTCCGCTGAATAACTTTCGAAACGGTCTTTTTGCAAAATGTCATAGTAGGCTTTCATTATGCTTAGGAAAAGGCTTTTTCCGAAACGGCGCGGACGTATCATAAAGATATAGCTGGCTGTATCTTCAATCAGGGGCAAATACATGGTCTTGTCCACATAATAATAATTTTCAGTCCGCATCCGCACAAAGTCCGAGATGCCGTAAGGGATTTGAGGCGCTTTCTTTGTTTCCATCTTTCTTCTTCTCTTTTTTATAGCTATACAAAGTTACACCATTTTTTTCTGATACCCAGCATGGAAAGGGCTGTTTTTTCCACTTTATTTCGAAAACGTTGACAAAAGCACCGCGCAGCCTTCCTCTTTTCGGAGGCAAGGCTGCGCAAAAGTTCGGGGTGCAAAGCATCTCTTCATTTAATGAATGCTGTAAGAGAAGCGTTAAAGATATGCATGAATTTGTCGGAATCGAATTCACGTTGCCATATTATGAATCATATGCTTCTTCGTGCACTCCCTTCACGGCCCGTCCGCTTGGTTCGTTCATGTTCTTGAAGGCGGCGTCCCACGCAAGGGCTTCGGCTGTAGAACATGCCACACTGGGCACGCTTGGCACGCTGCGGGCTGCGCTTTCACTGGGAAAGTGCTCCTGGAAGATGCTGCGATAGTAGTATTCTTCCTTGTTTTGCGGCGTATTGATAGGAAACCGTTCGGCTGCGTGCGCCATTTGCTCGTCACTGACGGCTTCGGCGGTAAGGGCTTTCAGTGTATCAATCCAACTATAGCCCACGCCGTCGCTGAACTGCTCTTTCTGTCGCCATGCTACACTGTCGGGCAACATGTCTGCAAAGGCTTTGCGGACGATTTTCTTTTCAATGGTGCTTCCGGGGCACATCTTTGCCTCGGGATTGAGGCGCATGGCTATGTCCAGAAAATCTTTGTCCAGGAAAGGCACTCGGCCTTCCACTCCCCACGCTGCGAGGGATTTATTGGCACGGAGGCAGTCATAGAGGTGGAGCTTGCCTAGTTTACGCACGGTCTCTTCATGAAAGGCTTGGGCTGTAGGAGCTTTGTGGAAATAGAGATAGCCGCCGAACACTTCATCAGCCCCTTCGCCACTCAGCACCATTTTGATTCCCATGCTTTTAATGACGCGTGCCAGCAAATACATCGGGGTAGAGGCGCGAACGGTGGTGATATCGTAAGTCTCGATGTAGTAAATGACGTCGCGGATAGCGTCCAATCCTTCTTGGATGGTATAGTGGATTTCATGATGCACGGTTCCGATAAAGCGGGCCACTTCGCGGGCTTTTATCAGGTCGGGCGCACCTTCCAGACCGATGGCAAAGGAATGGAGCTGAGGCCACCAGGCATCTTTTTTATTGTCGGTTTCTACCCGTTTGCCTGCATATTTCTTGGCAATGGCAGAGATGACGGAACTGTCCAGACCTCCGGAAAGAAGTACGCCGTAGGGCACATCACTCATCAGTTGGCGTTTAACGGCCTCTTCCAGCCCGTTGTGTATGTCCTGGGAATAGGCATTGTTGTTTTTCACGGCTTCGTATTCAAACCAGTCGCGGACGTACCAACGGGTCATCTTGCTTTCTTTTCCCCAATAGTAATGGCCGGGAAGGAAGGGCTCGTATTCATCACAGAACCCTTCGAGGGCTTTCAACTCGCTGGCGCAGTATATTTTGCCGTCCTTATCCTTACCTATATATAAAGGTATGACTCCGATGGGGTCGCGGGCGATAAGAAAATCATCTTTCTCCTCATCATAGAGGGCGAAGGCGAAGATGCCGTTCAGGTCTTCGAGAAAGTGAATACCTTTGTCACGGTAAAGGGCAAGGATGACTTCGCAGTCGCTTCCAGTTTGGAAATCATACTTTCCGGCGTACTTTGTACGGATATCCCGATGGTTGTAGATTTCTCCGTTCACGGCAAGGATTTGTTTCCGGTCGGGGCTGTATAGGGGCTGCCCTCCACTTTGAGGGTCTACGATGGAGAGGCGTTCATGGGCCAGGATGGCAGAGCTGCCTACATAGATGCCGTTCCAGTCCGGCCCGCGGTGGCGGAGCTTTTGTGACATTTTCAATGCTTTCTGACGCAGTTCTTGCGTTTGTTGCTTTATCTTGAATATTCCTACGATTCCACACATAATTGTATTTGTTGCTTTATTTATTGAGATAACTGTCTATGTCCGTTGCCGCTTTCCGTCCGCTGGCAATGGCGCGTACTACCAGGCTGGCTCCGCTTGCCGCATCGCCGGCTACGAATACGTTTTCGGCAAATTGGGGATGTTCGGGCTTTAGGAATCCCATTGCCAGAAGAACCAGGTCGGTTTCAATCACTTCTATCTTTCCTGTGGATTTCATGGTAGGGCGGTCGCCATCAGGATTGGGAATCCATTCCACCTGTTCCACTTCCACACCGCAGACTTTACCGTTTTTGCCGAGAAACTTATGAGTGGCAAGAGACCACCGGCGGCTGCATCCTTCTTCGTGGGAAGAGGTGGTTTTCAGCACAAGGGGGAATTGGGGCCATGGAGTGGCTGGATTTTGTCCTACGGGCGGTTGGGGCATGATTTCGATTTGGGTGACGCTTGCAGCACCCTGACGGTTACTGGTTCCGATGCAGTCGCTGCCGGTGTCACCTCCGCCGATGATTAGTACTTTCTTACCTTTGGCGGTAACCAATTGTTCTTTCGGGAACGTCATGCCGGCAAGGATACGGTTTTGTTGCGCCAGCATATCCAGTGCTAGGTGGATACCTTTTAGTTCGCGTCCGGGAACAGTAAGGTCACGCGCGGTCGGAGTTCCGGTACAAATGCAGTAGGCATCAAAACCTTCGGGGAGTTGCCGCACATCCACATCGTTGTTCATTTTGAAGTGGATGCCTTCTTCTTCCATCACCCGGATACGGCGGTCGATGATGGGCTTGTGCAGCTTGAAGTTGGGGATGCCGTAACGTAGCAGGCCGCCGGGAGCCTCATTTTTGTCGAAGACGGTTACTGTGTACCCTTTTCCGTTGAGTTGGTTGGCAGTAGCCAGTCCTGCAGGCCCGGCGCCGATAATGGCTACTTTCCGTCCGTTGCGTTCAATGTGCCGGGGGCTGATATAACCTTCGCGGAAGGCTGCTTCGGCAATGGCCGCTTCATTCTCGCGGATGGTGACGGGGGAGTCCATGCTCAGTTTCAGCACACAGCTCTTCTCGCAGAGGGCGGGACAGATACGGCCTGTGAATTCAGGAAAATCGTTGGTTTCGTTCAATATCTTGTAGGCTTCTTCCCATTTGCCTTTGTAGAGGGCGTCCTGAAATTCGGGTTGCTTGTTGCCCAACGGACAAGCCCAGTGGCAGAAAGGAACACCGCAGTCCATGCAGCGTGAAGCTTGAAGTTTCCGGTCACGGCTGTTCAGGGTCTGTTCCACCTCACTATAGTCTGATATCCGGTCGTGAATGGGACGGTAGCCCGCTTCTTGGCGCGGAATGGTTAAAAATGCTTTTGGATTTCCCATATTTTTGTTGTATTTCTTTGTTGATAATTTGTGTGATGTATTAATAATCTCTTTGTACATCAGCTATTTTTTGTTGCAGCTTGCGCATTTGTTCTTCTTGCAATACTCGTTTGTATTCGATGGGGACTACCTGGATAAATTCATCTACATAGCGGTTCCAGTTGTCCAACATCGTTCGTGCCAGTTTGGAGCCGGTATAGAGGTAATGCTGGCGGATCAGTTCATGCAGTTCCTTCCGGTAAGATGCCTCCTCGATAAGCGAGAGCTCCACCATTTCCATGTTGCAGAAATAATCGAAGTTGTGGTTTTTGTCCCATACATAAGCCACACCGCCACTCATCCCAGCAGCGAAATTCCGTCCGGTTTCTCCCAGTACCACAACTCGTCCTCCAGTCATATATTCGCAACAGTGGTCGCCTACACCTTCTACCACGGCTGTCACTCCGGAATTGCGGACTGCGAAGCGTTCACCCACTCGTCCGTTGATATACACCTCACCATCGGTAGCGCCATACAGCAGGGTATTTCCGGCGATGGTATTCTTTTCCGCATCGAAATTGCTACGCACGGGAGGCAGTACTGCAATGCGTCCGCCACTCAGCCCTTTGCCTAGGTAGTCATTTGCTTCGCCTTCCAGCTTGAAACTGATGCCGTGGGTCAGGAACGCACCGAAACTTTGGCCTGCCGAACCCTTGAATTTAATGTGGATGGTCTGTTCGGGAAGTCCTGCCTGCCCGTATTTCTTAGCAACCGCCCCTGCCAGCATGGCGCCTACCGAGCGGTCCGTATTGGCGATGGTGTATTCCAGGGAAATCTCTTTTCCGTTTTCTATGGCATCCCGGGCGGCGGCCAGTATGGTTACATCCTTTACATGGGCGATGTCGTGCTTCTGTTCCATGACATGGTGTATGGCAGCCCCGTTGTCCACCCGGTGCAACAGTCTGTTGAAATCCAGCAGTGAGGATTTCTTCTCACTTGGCGCTTGTTGTATTTCAATCAGGTCTGTCCGTCCAATGATATCCTCCAACCGGGTGAATCCCATTTCGGCCAAATATTCGCGTACTTCCTGTGCCAGGAAAGTGAAATAATTCACTACATATTCATAGTGTCCGCGGAAATGTTTGCGGAGTTCGGGGTCTTGGGTGGCCACGCCTACGGGACAGGTGTTGGTGTGGCACTTGCGCATCATGACGCATCCCAGTACAATCAATGCGGTGGTACCGAAACCGAATTCTTCCGCACCCAGCAAGGCCATGTTGATAATATCCCGTCCGGTTTTCAACTGTCCGTCCACTTGCAGTTTCACTTGTCCGCGGAGTCCGTTCAACACCAAGGTCTGTTGCGTCTCGCTCAGTCCTATTTCGGGCGAGATACCTGCATACCGCATACTCGATGCAGGCGACGCGCCGGTTCCTCCTTCCGCTCCCGAAATGACAATCAAGTCGGCTTTCGCTTTGGCCACTCCGGCGGCAATGGTTCCCACGCCGCTTTCGGCTACCAGTTTCACACTGATTCGTGCCTGTGGGTTTACGTTTTTCAGGTCGAATATCAACTGGGCCAAATCTTCGATGGAATAAATGTCATGGTGGGGTGGAGGGGAAATGAGCGAGATGCCCGGAATGGAGTGGCGGGTTTTGGCAATCACCTCATCTACCTTGAATCCCGGCAGTTGTCCTCCTTCTCCCGGCTTGGCGCCTTGGGCCACCTTTATCTGGATCTCTTCGGCATGAACTAGGTATTCGGTGGTGACTCCGAAACGTCCCGACGCTATTTGCTTGGTCTTGCTGCATAGTGAGATACCTTCGTAAGTGCCTGTAATGCGTTCGCTGTCCTCACCACCTTCACCTGTATTGCTGCGTGCACTCAGTTTGTTCATGGCCAGTGCCAGCGCCTCATGTGCTTCCTTGCTGATAGCACCGAAGGACATGGCTCCTGTCACGAAATGTTTCACGATGTTTTCTATCGGCTCCACCTTTTCAATATCAATAGGGTTTCGTTTGTGCCCGAAGAAGTTGCGCAGGAAGAGGGGGGAATCTTTTTCATCTACCATAGAGGTGAATTCCTTAAACTTTTTGTAGCTGCCCAGTCGGGTGGCCAGTTGCAGGGTGGAGATGGCTTCCGGATTCCAAGCATGCCGTTCTCCGTCTTTGCGGAAGGAGAACAGTCCGTTATGCGGTAAAATGTCGCTCACTTCTTTCGGAGAGAATCCGGCATCGTGCAGGGCGATGGCATCTTTGGCGACTTCTTCCAGACGGATACCTCCGATGCTGGATGTCTGTGTGCCGAAATAGCTTCTCAATAATTCCTCACTGACCCCTACGGCTTCAAAAATCTTCGCGCCCCGATAGGAACGGATCGTAGAGATACCCATCTTGCTCATGATTTTAAACAAGCCTTTGCAGATGGCTTTGATATAATTCTTTTCGGCCGTTTCGTAATTCATCTGCACATCGCCTTTTCTCACCAGTTCATCCAGTATGGCAAAGGCCATGTACGGATTGATGGCACTGGCACCATATCCCAGTAACAGGGCGGCGTGCATCACTTCGCGAATCTCGCCGCTTTCTACAATCAATGCGGTTTGTACGCGTTTCTGAACCGAGATGAGGTGATGATGAACAGCGCTTACCGCCAGCAGTGACGGGATGGCGGCATGAGCCGCATCAACAGAACGGTCGCTTAGAATGATATAGTTTACTCCGTCGGTCACGGATTGCTCGGCCTGTTTGCACAAATTACTCAGCGCTTCCTGTAGTCCGGCTTTTCCTTTGCTCACCTCGAATAGGATGGGGAGTTTCACGGTATTGAATCCTTTATATCGGATATTGCAGAGAATGTCCAGTTGGGTGTTATTTAGTACGGGATGGGGCAGACGTACCATTTTGCAATGGCTTTCGCTGGGTACTAAAATGTTCATTCCTACGGCGCCGATGTATTCGGTGAGCGACATGACTAATTCTTCACGGATAGGGTCGATAGCCGGATTGGTAACCTGTGCAAATTGTTGGCGGAAGTAGTTGAACAGTAACTGCGGTTTGTCCGAGAGAACTGCCAGCGGCGTGTCGTTACCCATAGAGGCGACAGGTTCGGCCCCTGTGTTACACATTGGTATGAGGGTACGTTCTATATCTTCACGCGAGAAGCCGAAGGTGCGTAACATACGGTCATAACCGGCTATCTGGTTGTCTATCTTGCGCCCGCTTTTCAAGGTATCGAGTTCGATGCGGTTGGTAGACAGCCAGGTGCGATAAGGACGGGCTGATGCCAATTGTTCTTTCAGTTCTCCGTCATAATATATTTTACCCTGTTCAGTGTCAATCATCAGTATTTTTCCCGGTTGCAGACGTCCTTTTTCTTTAATCTCTCCCGGTTCGAAATCCATCACGCCTACTTCGCTGGCCACTACCATCATGTCATTGTTGGTGATGAGGTAACGGGCAGGGCGGAGGCCGTTGCGGTCCAACATTCCTCCGGCAAAGCGTCCGTCACTGAACAGCAACGCGGCAGGTCCGTCCCAAGGTTCCATTAGGATGGAGTGATATTCGTAAAACGCTTTCAACTCTTCACTGATAGGGTTTTTATCATTGAATGATTCGGGAACCAGCATCGCCATGGCATGGGGCAGACTCAATCCCGACATCACAAAAAATTCAAGCACATTGTCCAGTGAGGCACTGTCGCTCATACCTGGCTGAATAATGGGGCGGATGGCTTTGATATTCCCCAATGCCGGAGAGGAGAGGACACTTTCGCGTGCTTCCATCCATCCTCGGTTGCCGCGGATGGTATTGATTTCACCATTATGCGCCAACAGACGGAAAGGCTGTGCCAGACTCCATGTAGGAAATGTGTTGGTGCTGAAGCGGGAGTGTACCAATGCCAGTCCACTGGTAAAGTAAGGTTGTGTTAAGTCCGGGAAGTACTCGCGTACCTGCATGGACGAAAGCATCCCTTTATATATAATGTTTTTGCCCGATAGTGAAACGATATAGAAATCTTTATGCCGGACACGTTTTTCAATCTTTTTACGGATAACATAAAGGGTACGTTCCAAGTTTTCCACATCAGTCACTCCGGTGATGAACACCTGTTTGATATCCGGTTCGGTGGCTCGTGCGTCTTTGCCCAAGCAATTGGGATTAGTGGGCACATTGCGCAGATGCATCAGTGTCAGTCCTTCCCGTTCTATTTCCTCAATCATAATACTTAGGATACCGGCTTGTTCTTTTTCATCTTTTGGCAGAAATATTAGTCCGGTTCCGTATTTTCCCTTCTCGGGTACGGGGATACCTTGCAAGAGGATGAATTCGTGGGGGATTTGTAGCATAATTCCCGCGCCGTCGCCGGTCTTGTTGTCAGCTCCTTCCGCACCTCGATGGCGCATGTTCTCCAGTACCTTTAATGCGGAGTCTACCAGTTCATGTGATTTATTGCCATGAATGTTGACTACCATACCTACACCACAAGCATCATGTTCGTTGGTTGCATCATAAAGACCATTTTGTTCTCTTTTTACCATTATGACTGTCTTTAGTTTGTAATAATGTTGATTTGTATTTCAGTTTGTTTTGCAAAGGTAGATAATTTATTTCTTTTTGCTATAAAATAAATGAGCTGTGTTAGTAAAAAGATGCTCTTCTGCTTTTGATGCTTACATATTGTTTATTCTGCCTGTCTATTACTTTTAAATCGTAACATGATTTGGCGAAATTGCTTTGATAATGTAAGTTTTCATATTTATTTTAAAAACGGATAAAACATTTCTTTTCGATTTCTATTCTTACTTTTTTATCGCTTTCGTCAATTATTTATGGTCTTTTATTGCATTTATGTTAATTGATATTTGTATCTTTGCAGTCAAATCAGAACATATACTTATATAAATTATGTGTGGAATAGTAGGCTACATTGGAAAACGAGATGCTTACCCTGTCCTCATAAAAGGCCTGAAGCGGTTGGAATACCGGGGCTATGATAGCGCAGGAGTCGCATTGATTGATAAAAAAAGGAGGTTGAACGTCTATAAGACGAAAGGAAAGGTCTCAGACCTAGAAGCTTTTGTTTCCCAAAAAGACGTTTCCGGTACAATTGGTATTGCCCACACCCGATGGGCTACTCACGGAGAGCCTTGCCAGGCTAACGCCCATCCTCATTTTTCTTCTTCCGAGAATCTTGCTCTTATCCACAATGGTATTATTGAAAACTACGCTACCCTGAAAGAAAAATTACAAAAAAAAGGGTTCATCTTTAAAAGTAGTACAGATACCGAAGTTCTTGTCCAGCTAATTGAATTTTTCCAGCTTTCCAACCATTTAGATTTACTTACTGCCGTTCAGTTGGCTCTGCATGAGGTGATTGGTGCATACGCCATAGCGGTGCTTGACAAGAATAATCCCGATGAGATTATTACAGCCCGTAAAAGCAGTCCGCTGGTGGTAGGGATAGGGAAGGATGAATTTTTTTTGGCCTCGGATGCTACTCCGATTGTAGAGTATACGGATAAAGTGGTGTATCTGCAAGATGGGGAGATAGCGGTGATTCGCAGAGACAAGGCGCTGGAAGTCGTCAATTTGGATAACGTGCTTCAAAATCCCGAAGTACGTACGGTGGAAATGAATCTGGGACAGCTGGAGAAAGGAGGATACCCGCATTTCATGTTGAAGGAGATATTCGAACAACCCGATTGTATTAACGACTGTATGCGTGGACGCATCAATGCGGACGGTGATAAAGTAGTACTGTCGGCGGTTATTGATCATAAGGAACGTCTGCTCAAGGCTCGTCGCTTTGTAATTGTGGCTTGCGGAACTTCATGGCATGCCGGATTGATAGGGAAACAACTGATAGAAAGTTTCTGCCGTATTCCGGTAGAAGTGGAATATGCCTCCGAGTTCCGCTATCGTGATCCGGTGATTCATGAAGATGATGTGGTAATAGCTATCTCGCAATCGGGCGAGACGGCCGATACATTGGCTGCCATAGAACTGGCGAAAGAGAAAGGAGCTTTTATTTATGGTATATGCAATGCGGTAGGTTCATCCATTCCGCGCATTACAGATACCGGTTCTTATATTCATGTAGGACCGGAAATAGGAGTGGCGTCTACTAAGGCATTTACCGGACAGGTAACTGTGCTGACCATGCTGGCGCTGACCCTGGCAAAAGAGAAAGGGAGCATGACGGATGAGAAATACCTGGAAGTGATTCGGGAATTGACTGTGATTCCGGCTAAAATAAAGAAGATTCTGATCAGTAATCCCAAGATAGCGGAACTGTCGCGTATCTTCACCTATGCACATAATTTCCTCTATTTGGGACGAGGTTACAGTTTTCCGGTAGCTTTGGAAGGTGCGTTAAAGTTGAAGGAGATATCTTATATTCACGCTGAAGGTTATCCTGCAGCTGAGATGAAACATGGACCTATCGCATTGATTGATGCCGAAATGCCTGTTGTTGTGGTAGCTACGCATAATGCGATGTATGAAAAGATAATGAGTAACATACAGGAAATTAAAGCGCGGAAGGGAAAAGTAATCGCTTTGGTCACAGAAGGAGATACGGTAATCAGCAAGTTGGCTGATGATTGCATTGAGTTGCCCGAAACATTAGAGTGCCTCGAACCGTTGATAGCTACGATCCCCTTACAGTTATTGGCCTACCATGTAGCCATTTGCAAAGGGAAAAATGTGGATCAGCCACGAAATCTGGCGAAGTCGGTAACAGTAGAATAGAAGGCAATGCTGCCGGAGATTATGCAGGAAGTTCCCGGAAGTTTCCGGCATAATTCTTGAAAGATGTGCCGTAAGTTTGGAAAAACGACAGAAGGTCTTGTCATACCTTTGGGATGTTTTTATAAGAATCTGAAAATGATATATTAATTTAAGGAGTAAAGAGAGAGCATGGAACCGTTAAAGCATGAATGTGGGGTCGCTATGATACGACTGCTGAAACCGCTGGAATATTATCAGGAAAAGTATGGAACCTGGATGTATGGCTTGAACAAGCTGTATCTGCTGATGGAAAAACAACATAACCGCGGACAGGAAGGCGCCGGGCTGGCCTGTGTCAAACTGGAGGCCAATCCCGGTGAAGAATATATGTTCCGTGAAAGAGCTTTAGGTTCAGGGGCGATAACAGAGATATTCGGTACGGTGCAAAATCATTTCAAGGATTTGGCACCCGAACAATTGCATGATGCCGGATACGCCAAGAAATGCCTTCCCTTTGCCGGAGAGGTGTACATGGGTCATTTGCGTTATTCTACTACCGGAAAAAGCGGTATCTCCTACGTGCATCCGTTCTTGCGTCGTAACAATTGGCGTGCCAAGAATCTGGCACTGTGCGGCAATTTCAACATGACCAATGTGGATGAGATTTTCGCACGTATTACTGCTGACGGCCAGCATCCGCGTAAATATGCCGACACATATATTATGTTGGAACAAGTGGGACACCGTTTGGATCGTGAGGTGGAGCGCCTCTATGTGGAATGTGAGAAGGAAGGTCTGAAGGGTATGAATATCACTCACGCCATAGAAGACCGCATTGACTTGGGCAATGTCCTCAAGACTTCGAGCAAGGAGTGGGATGGAGGCTATGTGATCTGCGGTATGACCGGTAGCGGTGAATCTTTTGCGGTACGCGATCCGTGGGGCATCCGTCCGGCTTTCTGGTACATGGACGATGAAATCATGGTATTGGCGTCCGAACGTCCCGTCATTCAGACTGCCTTGAATGTACCTGCCGGAAGCATCAATGAATTGCAACCGGGACAGGCCATCCTTATGAGCAAGACCGGAAAGATGCGTCTGGCACAGATCAACCGGGCGAAAGAGAAGAAAGCTTGTTCTTTCGAGCGAATCTATTTCAGCCGGGGAAGCGACATGGATATTTATAAAGAAAGAAAGCTGCTGGGTGAAAAACTGGTGAATCCTATCTTGAAAGCGGTAGACTATGATGTGGAGCATACTGTATTCTCTTTTATACCCAATACGGCGGAAGTGGCTTTCTATGGACTGCTGGAAGGATTCGACAATTATCTGAATGAACTGAAAGTAAAGAAGATAGAGGCTTTGGGACATCATCCCAATCACGAGGAACTGGAAAAAATCCTGTCCTGGCGTATCCGTAGCGAGAAAGTGGCCATCAAGGATATCAAGCTGCGTACCTTTATCGCCGAAGGCAACAGCCGGAATGACTTGGCCGCCCATGTGTACGATATTACTTACGGTAGTTTGATACCTCATGTGGATAATCTGGTTATTATTGATGACAGCATCGTCCGGGGAACTACATTGAAACAAAGCATTATCGGTATTCTTGATCGTCTGCATCCGAAGAAAATCGTCATTGTTTCTTCTTCTCCACAGGTGCGTTATCCGGACTATTATGGTATTGATATGGCCAGCATGGATCAGTTTATCGCTTTCAAGGCTGCTATCGATTTATTGAAAGAACGAGATATGAAAGATGTAATAGCCCGTGCTTACAACAAATCGAAAGACCAGGTGGGGTTACCCAAAGAGCAGATGGTGAATTATGTGAAAGAAATTTACGCTCCTTTCACTAATGAGGAGATTGCGGCAAAAATGGTGGAACTTCTCACTCCGAAAGGTACGCAAGCTAAAGTGGAGATTGTTTATCAGACATTGGAAGGATTGCATGAAGCATGTCCCAACCATACGGGCGACTGGTATTTCAGTGGGGATTATCCTACTCCGGGTGGAGTGAAGCTGGTGAACCAGGCGTTTATAGATTATATAGAAAAAGTATATCAATTCTAAAGAATAACATTCAAGATAGATTAGATGAGAAATGTAACATTGATCCTCGACGACGGGAGCCGTTTCCCGGGCAAGTCGTTCGGTTATGAGAAACCGGTAGCCGGTGAAGTGGTGTTTAATACCGCTATGACCGGTTATCCTGAGAGCTTGACAGACCCTTCATATGCGGGGCAGTTGATGACCTTGACTTACCCGTTGGTCGGTAATTACGGGGTGCCTCCCTTTACTGTCGAACCCAACGGCTTGGCCACTTTTATGGAGAGTGAACGTATCCATGCCGAAGCGATTATTGTAAGTGATTACAGTGAAGAATTCAGTCACTGGAATGGGAAAGAAAGTCTGGCCGACTGGCTGAAGCGTGAGCAAGTGCCGGGCATTACAGGCATCGATACCCGTGAACTGACAAAAGTCCTTCGCGAACATGGGGTGATGATGGGGAAGATCGTATTTGATGATGAGCCCGATAAAGTGCCCGAAGCAACGTATGCAGGTATCAACTATGTGGATAAAGTATCATGCAAGGAGGTGATTCGTTACAACGAAGGCGCCGGCAAGAAGAAAGTGGTGTTGGTGGATTGTGGTGTAAAGACAAATATCATCCGCTGTCTGCTGAAACGGGATGTGGAAGTGATCCGCGTTCCTTGGAACCATGATTTTACAGGGATGGAGTATGACGGATTGTTTATCTCGAACGGCCCGGGTGATCCGGATACATGTGATGAGGCGGTACAGCATATCCGCAAGGCGATGAGCCTGAGCGACAAGCCTATCTTTGGCATTTGTATGGGGAATCAGTTGCTTTCAAAAGCAGGAGGTGCCATCATCTATAAATTGAAATACGGTCATCGCAGTCATAACCAGCCGGTGCGCATGGTGGGAACGGAACGTTGTTTCATCACCAGTCAGAACCACGGTTATGCAGTAGATAATAATACATTGGGAGCCGATTGGGAACCGCTGTTCATCAATATGAATGACGGTTCCAACGAGGGCATCAGGCATAAAACCAAACCTTGGTTCTCGGCACAGTTCCATCCGGAAGCGGCGTCGGGACCTACGGATACCGAGTTCCTGTTTGATGAATTTGTGAAGTTGTTATAAACCGTGTATTAAAAAGAACAAGTATGAAAGACGAAATAAAGAAAGTATTATTATTAGGTTCCGGCGCCTTGAAGATTGGCGAGGCCGGAGAGTTTGACTATTCAGGCTCGCAAGCGCTGAAAGCCTTGAAGGAAGAAGGGATTGAAACGGTTCTGATCAACCCAAATATTGCTACTGTGCAGACCAGCGAAGGGGTGGCGGACCAGATTTATTTCCTGCCCGTTACTCCTTATTTTGTAGAGAAGGTGATAGAAAAGGAACGTCCGGATGGTGTGCTCCTGTCTTTCGGCGGACAAACTGCCTTGAACTGTGGGGTGGCACTGTACAAAGCAGGTATTTTCGAAAAATACAATGTCCGTGTGTTGGGTACTCCCGTACAAGCCATCATGGATACGGAGGACCGTGAGTTGTTTGTAGAAAAACTGAATGAAATCAATGTAAAGACCATCAAGAGTGAAGCGGTGGAAAACTTGGAAGATGCCCGTCGCGCTGCTAAAGAATTAGGTTATCCGGTTATTATCCGTGCCGCCTACGCATTGGGTGGACTAGGCTCTGGTTTCTGTGACAATGAAGAGGAACTGAATGTTCTGGCTGAAAAGGCCTTCTCTTTCTCGCCGCAGGTATTGGTGGAAAAGAGTTTGAAAGGCTGGAAGGAGGTGGAATATGAAGTGGTCCGCGACCGTTATGATAACTGCATCACTGTATGTAACATGGAGAACTTTGACCCGCTGGGTATCCATACCGGCGAGTCTATCGTGATCGCCCCTTCGCAGACACTGACCAATGCGGAGTATCATAAACTTCGTGAACTGGCTATCCGTATCATCCGCCATATCGGCATTGTGGGCGAATGTAATGTACAGTATGCCTTCGATCCCGAATCGGAAGATTACCGTGTCATTGAGGTCAACGCCCGTCTTTCGCGTTCGTCTGCATTGGCTTCCAAAGCGACCGGATATCCGTTGGCTTTCGTTGCCGCCAAATTAGGCTTGGGATACGGGTTGTTCGACCTGAAAAACTCGGTGACAAAGACCACCAGCGCATTCTTCGAACCTGCACTGGACTATGTGGTGTGCAAGATTCCCCGTTGGGACTTGGGCAAGTTCCATGGTGTGGACCGTGAGTTGGGCTCGTCCATGAAATCGGTGGGTGAGGTAATGGCCATCGGACGTACTTTCGAGGAAGCCATTCAGAAAGGTTTGCGCATGATTGGCCAGGGAATGCATGGCTTCGTAGAGAATAAGGAACTGGTTATAGAGGATGTGGACAAAGCCCTTCGTGAGCCGACGGACAAGCGCATCTTCGTGATCAGCAAAGCCATGCGTGCAGGTTACACGGTAGACCAGATTCATGAGCTGACCAAGATTGACAAATGGTTCCTGCAGAAATTGCAGCACATCATGGACACTTCTAAAGAGATGCACGAATGGGGCAATAACCATAAGCAGATTACCGATATGCCGGACGAGTTACTCCGAAAGGCGAAAGTGCAGGGATTCTCCGATTTCCAGATAGCCCGTGCCATTGGCTACGAGGGTGATATGGAAGACGGTATCCTGTATGTGCGTAATCATCGCAAGCAGGTGGGAATCCTTCCGGTGGTGAAACAAATCGATACCTTGGCAGCCGAGTATCCTGCACAGACCAATTATCTGTACTTGACTTATAGCGGCGTGGCCAATGATGTGAAGTACTTGGGCGACCATAAATCCATTGTGGTACTGGGTTCGGGTGCCTACCGCATCGGTTCGTCGGTGGAATTTGACTGGTGTGGCGTGCAGGCCTTACAGACCATCCGTAAGGAGGGTTACCGCAGTGTCATGATCAACTATAACCCCGAAACGGTTTCTACCGACTATGATATGTGCGATCGTCTTTACTTTGACGAACTGACCTTCGAGCGTGTGATGGATATCCTCGAACTGGAGAACCCTCACGGAGTCATTGTATCTACCGGTGGTCAGATTCCCAATAACCTGGCTCTCCGTCTGGATGCGCAAAATGTAAATATCCTCGGTACCAGTGCCAAGAGCATTGACAATGCTGAGGACCGTGATAAATTCTCGGCCATGCTGGACCGCATTGGGGTGGATCAGCCTGAATGGAGCGCATTGACTTCTATGGAGGATATCCATGCTTTTATTGATAAAGTAGGCTTCCCTGTTTTGGTACGTCCCTCGTATGTGCTGAGTGGTGCGGCCATGAATGTCTGCTCCAATCAAGAGGAATTGGAACGCTTCCTGAAACTGGCTGCAAACGTATCGAAAAAGCATCCGGTAGTGGTGAGCCAGTTCATTGAGCACGCTAAGGAAGTGGAAATGGACGCTGTGGCACAGAATGGTGAGATTGTGGCATACGCTATCAGTGAGCACATTGAATATGCCGGCGTGCACTCGGGGGATGCCACCATTCAGTTCCCTCCTCAGAAACTGTATGTGGAAACGGTACGCCGCATCAAGCGCATCTCCCGTCAGATAGCCAAGGAATTGAATATCTCCGGTCCGTTCAATATACAATATCTGGCAAAGGATAACGATATCAAGGTGATTGAATGTAACCTTCGTGCTTCACGCAGCTTCCCCTTTGTCAGCAAGGTGTTGAAAATCAATTTTATCGAACTGGCTACGAAGGTGATGCTCGGATTGCCGGTAGAGAAACCGAACAAGAATCTTTTCGAGTTGGATTATGTGGGCATCAAGGCCAGCCAGTTCTCTTTCAATCGTTTGCAGAAGGCAGATCCCGTATTGGGGGTAGACATGGCCTCTACCGGTGAAGTCGGCTGCATCGGTACGGATACTTCGTGTGCCGTATTGAAGGCGATGTTGTCTGTGGGCTATCGTATTCCGGAAAAGAGTGTGTTGCTTTCAACTGGTAACGCCAAGCAGAAAGCGGATACTTTGGAAGCTGCCCGTATGTTACAGAAGAAAGGTTATAAACTTTATGCCACCGGAGGCTCATCCCACTTTCTGACTGAGAACGGGGTGGAGAATACCCGTGTCTACTGGCCCAGTGAGGAAGGGCAGCCTCAGGCACTGGATATGCTGCACCGGAAAGAGATAGATATGGTAGTCAATATACCGAAGAACCTGACAGCCGGAGAGTTGGATAACGGGTACAAGATCCGTCGTGCCGCTATCGACCTGAATGTGCCCTTGATTACCAATGCCCGTCTGGCAAGCGCGTTTATCAATGCCTTCTGTACCATGACGGTGGATGATATCGCTATCAAGAGCTGGGCGGAATATAAATGATTTGAATGTTTAGTGATGTGTGGTTAATGGGGTGTGGCATAACAGTGCACTCCATTAACTATTAATCAGTGACTTCTCTTTCATTAGAAAATTATTCACTATTCTTTCTTTGTTCACAAAAAGTTTCCTAATTTTGTCCGATTAGGAATCCTAAAGATATTCAATACAAATGGATTGTGAACACAAGCTTAAAGCATTAGAGCAGGAAATTGAATCGTTGAAAGAGGAGAACAGGCTGCTGAAAGAAAAATTATCTTCTTCTGAAAAAAACTTTGATAGCGTTAGTTTCAAGGAGAAATATGCGGTAAGAATATTAGATTCTTTGCCGGATATGCTCACCGTATTCAATCATGAGGAAACGGGTATAGAAGTGGTGTCTAATGAAGAAACCAATCATGTGGGTGTATCCAACAATGATTTTAAAGGGATGCGTATGCAGGATATGGTTCCTAAAGAAGCTTATCACAATATACATAATAATCTTCAGAAGGCTATTGCGACAGGTAGAGGTTCTACCGCCCATCATGAATTGGATGTGGACGGGACACTTCATTATTATGAAAATCGTATTTTCCCCTTAGATGAAGAATATGTACTGATAATGTGTCGTGATATTAGTGAAAGAGTTGCCACACAGCAGAACTTGGAAATATTTAAACGGGTACTGGATAAGGTCAGTGATAGTATTCTGGCTGTATCGGTTGACGGAACCTTAGTTTATGCCAACCGGCAGTTTATTGAGGAATATGGAGTGAAAGAGGAGTTGGGCACACAAAAAGTTTATGATTTACCTGTTTCTCTGAATACCAAAGAAATATTTGATAAACGTGTTCAAGAGATTCGTGATAATGGAGGTAATTTTGCTTATCGTGCTAAATATACCCGTGTGGGAGAAACAAAACTTCGTGTTCATCAGGTTTCGGCTTTTATGATTCAAAATCAGGGTGAGGAAATGATTTGGTTCTTTACGCAGGATATAACGGATGTTATCAAGAACCGTGACGAATTGCGTGAACTGAATTATCTGATGGATGCCATACTGAATAATATTCCTGTTTATTTGTTTGTGAAAGACCCTGAGGATGATTTCCGATACCTTTATTGGAACAAAGCATTTGCCAGTCACTCTAAAATTCCTGCTTCCAAGGCATTGGGCCATATTGATTTTGAAGTGTTTCCCGAACATGAGAATGCGGAGAAGTTTCATCGGGATGATTTGGAATTGATCCGTACCCGAGAGCGCATGGAAATGCAGGAAACGTATGTGACGGCTACAGGCGAGACCCGCATCGTGCAGACTTTAAAAACATTAGTTCCTCTGGAAGGGCGTGCACCGCTTATTATTGGCATTTCGTGGGATATTACTAATATGCAGAACATAGAGCAAGAGCTGGTTCAGGCCCGTATCAAGGCTGAGCAGTCCGACAGGCTGAAAACAGCCTTTCTAGCCAATATGAGCCATGAAATCCGTACTCCTTTGAATGCAATAGTAGGTTTTTCCCGTTTGATGACTATGGCGGATAATGCGGCGGATGAAAAACTTTATTCGGATATTATCAACCAGAATTCGGAAATATTGTTGCAATTAATCAATGATATTCTTGATTTGGCAAAAATAGAGGCCGGTACATTGGAATACGTCAGATATCCAATGGACTTGGGAGAATTGTGCCGTAATGTGTATGAGATGCACAAGGATCGGGTGCAGACTGGGGTTGTTTTGATATTAGACAATAAAGACACCAGCTTGATAATCAATGAAGATCAGAACCGAATTATGCAAGTCGTTACAAATTTGATAACCAATGCTATAAAATTTACTTTCAAAGGGGAAATCCGTTTTGGTTTTGAAGTGAGGAAGGAGTATATTGATTTTTATGTAAAAGACACAGGGATGGGGATCTCCGAGGAGAAGATTAAAATGATTTTTGAGCGTTTCGTGAAACTGAATACTTTTGTTCAGGGAACAGGCTTGGGGCTTGCGATTTGTAGGGTGATTGTAGAAAAACTAGGTGGAGAGATTACTGCGGAATCCAAACTGAATGAAGGTTCTACTTTTCGTTTTACAATTCCTTATAAGGCGGGTAAAAAATGTCCGGAATCCGGAAGGGGTACGAAGTGTCCGGAATCAGGGAGTACGGGACTGAGAAAAGTATTGCAAAGAAGAACAGTACTGGTGGCGGAAGATGTGGACAGCAACTTTTTGCTGTTAAAGACATTGTTAGGAAAAAGATGTAATCTGCTATGGGCTAAGGATGGAGAGGATGCGGTGAATCAATTTAAAGAACATCAGCCTGACTTGATTTTGATGGATATCAAGATGCCCCATATGGATGGGCTGGAGGCTACGCGCCTGATTCGTTCTTATTCAAAAGAAGTGCCTATTGTCGCTTTGACTGCCTTTGCTTTTGAGTCCGACAAAGACAGAGCTATAGAAGCCGGATGCGATGATTTTCTGACTAAGCCGGTTTCACAAAATGCCTTGGAAAAAGTGTTGGATAAATATGTTAAGTAGACATTAGCGAGGTATAGTGCGTAAAGACAGCCGACAATATGGACCAGAATAGGGAAGGGAGGATGCAATGCGAAGATTATAGATCTTACCCCCGGAAGATTATAGATCTTGCAGGTGAAAGATTTATATCTTTGGGTTGTAAGGTTACGATGAACCTATAGTAAATAGAAACGGACTTTTATAAAAACAAAAGAGGAACTGCCCTTTCATAGGCAATCCCTCTTTTCTGAATTTGAGAGCATGTTATTTAACTTCGATAACCTTAGCTGCTTTTTCTTTGTCTTCCGGCGTACGCTTCGGCAGCTCGATAGTTAATACACCATCGTTTACTTTTGCATCAATTTTATCTTTATCTACATCATCAGGCAGGATCAATGTCTGTTGAAATTTAGAATAAGAGAATTCGCGACGCAAGTAACGGCTTTCTTTCTTGCCTTCTTTATCACCTTCAGTACTTTCTGTTTTCTTTTCCATAGAGATAACCAAGTCGTTGTCTTCGTTGATATGAATCTTGAAGTCTTCTTTGGTCATTCCCGGAGCGGCGACTTCTACTTTGTAGTCTTTGTCACTTTCAATAACATTGATGGCGGGAGCTGTTGCATTGGCTTTTACCATCCAGTCGTTATCAAAGAAATCATTAAAAATACTTGGTAACCATGTTTGGTTTGATCTTCTTACTGGCATCATAATCTTAATCTCCTATAGGTTTTGGTTAAACATTTTGTTTATTTCTGAATTCCTTCACCTTTCGGTTTTGTCATTCACTATCCATAATGCAAACCGCATACCATTAGTTCGATGATATGCGGTTTATATTGCACTCTTTTAAACCTATAAAGGTTTTCTTAAAGATTAAAACCTTTGCATTAAAAGTTGGTAAGCCTCTTTAAACATTTGATTGTCAAGACTACTGCCAATTTGTAATTTTAGGGGGGACAGATTGACAGTCGTTCTATATCAGCTTGAACCGCATACGGAAGATTCCGTCTTTATAGTCGTAGCTTATAATTTTAAATGTACCTATTTCGGACGTATTTTTCACGTGTTGACCTATACAGAGGCATTCGTCGTAATCGCCGACTTTTACAATCCGTACGGTTTCGGAAGCTTTTTCCGGTAAGCGTTTCATGTCAAAACGTCCTATAGCTTCCTCTTGAGAGATAAATTCCATTGTAACGGGCAAATTTCTTCGCAATACTTCGTTTACGGTGTTTTCTATTCTTGTAATATCCGTTTCTTCCGGACATGTTTGCAGCGCAAAATCCAGCTTGCTTTTTTTGCGTTCTATATGGGCGGATATTGCTCGTCCGCATCCGAAAAGATTGACCATTGTCCTGTTTATGACATGCTCTGTGGTATGCATGGGAGGGTACTCCTGTTTATTATGGTCGTTGAGTGATGGTTGTTCCATAGTTATTTTATTTTTGTTCTGATTTTGATGGGATATTAAAATCCGTTCAAAGATAAATTATTCTTTTGTAATGAGGAAGCAGAGAGGAAATGATTGCTTTTGTATTATTATAAAACAACGAATTTTAAAAGATACTTAATGCCAGAGGGGGAGCACATTCGTAAAAATGTATGACGTTCACGAGGCTCTCAACCGATTTTCATGAGGCATGAACGTCATACTGATTTTACTATTTTACATCACAGGGGTTTGAAATAAAAAGACGAATGAGTCGCTGTCTTTTAAATCTTTTACGGCATCCCCTGCATAAATCTTTCCGTTGGTGAGAGGCAGTTTCTTGATTCCGGCTTTGGGACTAAAGTCGATTTTTTTCAAATCCAACCAAAATAGATTAGGAGTCATGACCGATTCAAAATAATATATTTTATTCTTCTGATCGGATACAGAGCGCCAGCGGGTGGAAGATATATGAGGTTTGTCCGGTGTGGTAATTCCGAAGGGGACGGATACATTACGCATCACACTGAGTACACTGGGTACAGCTATTTTAGCGTCCGGAGTCTGAGGGATTGCATGTATATAAAAAGAGGCACGCACAAAGCGGTCGCTGGAACGGTTTGTACCCGGCAGCATTTGCAATCCTCCTATTTCTTTCCAGTAATCATTGATAGCTAACTGATAATCATATCGTGGAGAATTGGTCATCACTTGGAATTCTTTTCCTTCGTGTATGCTTAAATTCCCGTCCAGATATTCCAGAACCGCTGTATTTCCTGTTTCATCTGTAATAGCCAGGTGAAGAGTGGAAGCTGAACCGTTGGGCATGTGGGGAGCATCAATGCGGAATGATTCTTTTTTCAGTTCCTCGACAGCTTCATGTACGGTGGCAAAATTGTCCAGTACATATTGTGTCCATATACTGATTCCCATGACAGGACGTGTATCTCCCTGACGGTCAAAGACGGATTCTGGCAAAAATAACAGACTGGCAACCAATCCTTTTTCATTCATTCCGTCACACGTACCTATATCATATCCTGTTGCAATGACGCTGCCGTATTTTGAAGTCCATTTCACGGCATTTTCTTTATTATATCCTGCACGTTGTATTCCTCTGGGGAAAACATAGATATTACTCATAATATCTTCTTTCCAATCCATTGTACGTCCAGTTATTACCATATTGTCCGGTCCGATATAGACGGCACGCGTGCATGCATCCGCTTTTTGTACGCTCATATAGAACATACCTGCCAATGTTAGTAATGCAATACTTCCTTTTTTTAATTTCATGATTCTATCATTTATAAAGATTGTCTTTGCCATTTAGAACAAACTGGATAAGGAACAGGTTTATAGAAATGCAGTGATTTGTGATACATTTGTTGATAAATGCTAATTCATCGGTTCAATTGGAATATAAATGACATCCGTGTTCCCTTCATAAATTTCTACCTGATTATCCTATCGGAGGGATTTTGTTGAGAACTGATTTAAGATAGATCGAGGTTTGTGGATTAAAAGAAATACTTGTTTTATCATAAAAATAAGGGGGATAAAATAAAAAAGGAGCAACGCCTTGCTCCAACCTTTGTTAACCTTAAATCTAATACTATGAAAAACACATTGCAAAGATACGGACTTTTTGGAAAATAGCAAATAATCAGACTTAAAAAGTATGCTATATAACATTGTTTAATATTTGTATTTCTCGAAAACCTGTTTTTTAAGACTTCTTTTGCGTATCTTTGCAGCCGTTAAAAAATAGCTGACGATAGTAAAAAGAGAAAATATATGGCATTTGAAGCGACAAAGAGAGAGTGGGGCGAGCTTTACGCCTTTTTCCGCTTGTTAGCGGACGGATATGTGTATGCAGGTACGCCTGATGTGAAAAGGAATGAAGTGCAAAAGTTTCCTGTGGCGATGGTACAGCGTGAGGAACATGACGGGACACGCCGTTATATTCTGGAGGATGAGGCGACCGTACGTATTTGTGGGGAAAAGATAGATAAGCAGATACCTCGTGAGGATTTTGCGGCTGTGGCAGAGTTGGTTTTTGCTGCTGTCAAAGAGAGTCGCGAGAATGATGTGATGTCTCCCGACGGTGTGGAAGAATTTTTGGATGAAGTCGCCATTTATGACTTGGAAGCAAAGACGGATGACCGTACTGATTTTTATGTTGCTTTTTACGGTATAGAGGCCCCGTTGGTAGGTTTTTGCGTTCGTTCCCGTTTGGGGACTATGTTCCCGTTGTTGGATGGAGGGCGTGCCGCCAATTTGAAGTTCGAGCAGACAGGTGTTAAATTCGCTACTCCTACCGTAAACAAAATTAATGCTTTTGGTGAAGAAGATGATGTGGCAGGGCGTATGTTGATGATAGAACGTTTGGGAGGAATCTTGAAATATAATGATGTGGCCGATAAAGTATTCCGCAGTAATCTTTGCATGATAGATCTTCATTTTCCCCGTATGTTGGGCGAGATGTTGCGTGTCATGCATTTGGATGGCATATCCAAAGTTAGTGACCTGATAGAAGCAATCAAACAAATCAATCCGTTGAAAATAAAGGATGAATTGATTCATAAGCATAGTTATTATGAATATAAGATGAAGCAGTTTCTTATGGCTTTGGCTTTGGGAATGCGTCCTGCCAAGATCTTTAATGGGATAGATTCTGCTATATCCGGTTTTCTGTTTGTAGATGGTAATGGAGAGATACTTTGTTATCAGAAGGCTGACCGTCAGGTCTTTGCCGATTTCCTGTTTGTTAATTCCCGGTTTGAGAAAAGTTCCACTGAAAAAGATAAATATGGATATCTGGAACGTGAGAACGGAGTCTATTATTTTAAACTGAACTTGAAAATTGGTCTGTTGAAGAGATAGGACAATGAAAGAATTTGTATTTTCCTAGAATTAAAATATTTTTTCACTACAGATTACACAGATTGAAATACGATTTATTGATTATTTCAATCTGTATCTGTGTTAATCTGAGTAATCTGTAGTGGGAAACTATAGCTTGAATTTCAGAATTTTTCCATTCATTCCATCTAGTAATACGGGAGTTGTTTTGTCCGGCATAAGAGTGAGCTTCTCTGTGTTTCCGGTCAGCAATTCGGTTGCCTCATATTCTCCATAACGATGGATGCCTAAATAATCAAACGCATGTTGCGGAATATTGACGGCTGAACGTGCCGGTATGGAGTCAAAGTTGACCATAATTAATATCAGTTCATCATCCTGTTTTCGTAAAAAGGCGTATTGCTTATGTTCGTTGAACACCCATCCGGCCAGATTGGCATAGGTTAAGTCAAAGAACACACCTTCCCGTATGGCTTTTTCACTGTTGCATATATTCAGCAGGCGGGTATAGAATTGTTTCAATTGCTTTTCATCCTCATTCAGGAATTTATTGTCAAACTTGCCTCCGTTGCGCCAGCGGCGTATGCTGTCCACACTCCAGTAATCAAAGATAGTAGTTCTTCCGTCACGCCCGCTGAAACCTTCCGTATCCATGCCATGTTCTCCCAATTCCTGCCCGAAGTAAATCATGACTGGGTTGGTATTCATGCAAGCCGATACAATCATTGCGGGGATGGCTTTCGAGCCGTTTCCGGCAAAATAATCGGAAGCTATGCGCTGCTCGTCATGATTCTCCAGGAAATTGAGCATTCGTTTTTCGATACCTCCCAAGCTTTGCCAGCGTTGTGGAATAGCAGTTGCCGATTCCCATCCGCAGGTAATGGCGCGTAGCGTATCATACAGACCTACTTTGTCATATAAATAGTCGAATTTACCATTGAACAGATAATTCCTGTATTCTCCCGGATTATAGATCTCGGCGATAAATATCAGTTCCGGATGTTCGGCTTTGATTTGCGGAATCACCCATCCCCAGAATTCTACAGGAACCATTTCTGCCATATCACAGCGGAATCCGTCAATGCCTTTGGCAGACCAGAACAGTAGGATGTCACGCATCTTTACCCATGTGTCCGGAATCGGTTCGAAGTGGCGGCTATGACCGTTCATGTAGTCTATACCATAATTCAGTTTCACAGTTTCATACCAGTCATTGGAGTTGGGCCATGCGTCAAAACGGTCATTACCGGTTGCTTTTGCCGGAAATTCTATGTAAGGTTCTGCTGCGCCACGGTGCAGGTCGATATTACCTTCCAGTTTTGTATCTGGAATATAATAGAAATTATTGTTGGGGCTGAATGCTTTTGTCATATCATCTTTTTCACCCAAATCGGTTACTCCTTCAGGCTTGGCGTCTGAACCATATTGGCGGGCTACATGGTTGGGGACAAAATCAATGATGACTTTCAATCCGGCTTTGTGGCTTCGTTTTACCAGATTCTCGAACTCTTTCATACGGTCCGGGATACTGGTTGCCAAGTCAGGGTCTACATCATAATAATCCTTGATGGCATACGGTGATCCGGCCTTTCCTTTTACTACTGCAGGATGATCGGGTTTGATACCATAGCGGGTATAATTGGTTTGGGTAGCATGTTCAATGATACCTGTATACCAAATATGTGTAGCACCCAGTGTTTTGATCTCGCTTAAAGCCTTTGTCGTGAAATCGGCCATTTTTCCGCAACCGTTTTCCTCCAAAGAACCATTAGGCTTACAACGCAGGCTGTTGTTCCCGAATAAACGGGTGAATACCTGATAGATAATAATTTTTTCTTGTGTATCCATTTTATTCTTTTTTTGTTTATCTCCAAATCGTTCCATTCTCCAGGAGTAATCTGTCCAGGAGTTCCGTTGCCGTATTGTATCCTTTTTCGAATATCTCTTCGGCTCTTTCCAGCTCCCTGTTGCTGTATTCTTCCAGTCCGTATGATTCGATCAGCAAATCTGCAATCCCTTTTTGAGGCAGTGTATTGGCTTGGAAAATAAAATGATAGGCTCTGAGTGCGATGCTTACCACATTCTTGCTATATTCATCTGCTACCAGCGGGTCTACATTGAGTGCTATCACTTTCTCGCATTCTTTGCGGATGGGGCTTACCGGCAGGTTCATCAAGATTCCTCCATCTACATAATATGTATTGTTGATGCGTATGGGGGCAAACAAGATAGGCATACAGCAGGAAGCAGCCAGCCTTTCGGCTATTTTCCCTTTTTTAAAAGAAACGATGCGTCCGTGATCCAAATCGGTGGCGGTAATAATAGTGGGGATTTTTAGTTCTTCTATCATTTTCGACTCCAGGTTGCTGTTTAAGAAATCAATGAAACTGTCCAGTTTCAGCAGACCTTGTTTGTTGATAGAAAAAGTGGTCAGTTCTTTGAATGAATGGTGCTCAAAAAGTTCAACAATATGAAAAGGTTCTTTGCCGTCGGCATAGAAGACGGCGGCAAGAGCACCTGCACTTACTCCGGAAAGTATTTCCGGCTTGATGCCATGTTCATGCAAAGCCTGCATAATCCCCAAATGGGCAAATCCTTTTATAAATCCTCCGCTCAGGGCATAACCAATGTTATATTTAAATTCATTCATAGTCTGATCTCGTTTAGATACCGACAAACTTACGAATATTTTTGTGAAATGCCATAAAAAAATACGGATTACTCAGCATATTCCGGTAATCCGTATAAAATTTATAATAACTAAAATTTATTTATCAAGCAATACCGTGTGCGTTGACCGATCCATCAATTTTCTTGATCAGTCCTTGCAGTACAGCACCCGGTCCGCATTCAGTAAAGTCATCGGCACCATCGGCAACCATATTCTTCACAGTCTGGGTCCAGCGTACGGAAGCGGTGAGCTGAGCCACCAGATTTGCCTTGATTTCAGCGGGATTTGTGTGAGGTAAAGCGTCCACATTCTGATATACTGGGCATTTCGGAGTATGAATTTCAGTAGCGTTGATAGCAGCTTCCAGTTCCACTTTGGCGGGGTTCATCAGCGGAGAGTGGAAGGCGCCTCCCACTTTCAACGGCAGGGCGCGTTTAGCACCGGCAGCTTTCATTTGCTCGCAAGCCTTGTTGATCCCTTCGATAGAACCTGAGATGACAATTTGTCCCGGGCAGTTATAATTGGCAGCCACTACCACTTCTCCTTCTTTAGAAATCGCTTCACAGATTTCTTCTACTTTTTCGTCAGGCAACGCAATGATGGCAGCCATCGTAGAGGGTTGTGCCTCACAAGCTTTCTGCATAGCCATAGCACGTGCATAAACCAGTTTCAGACCATCTTCGAAAGACAATGCTCCGGCTGCAACCAATGCGGAAAATTCGCCTAGCGAGTGTCCGGCAGTCATTTCAGGTTTGAAATCATCACCCATGCAAAGAGCGGAAATTACCGAGTGCAGAAAAACGGCAGGCTGAGTTACCTTAGTCTGGCGCAAGTCTTCGTCAGTACCTTCAAACATGATGTCTGTGATACGGTATCCTAAAATGTCGTTTGCTTTTTCAAAAAGTTCTTTGGCTAAAGCCGAGTTTTCGTACAGGTCTTTACCCATACCTACAAACTGTGCTCCCTGTCCGGGGAATACAAATGCTTTCATATTTTTCCTATTTTGGTTTAAAAACGTTGCAAAGTTAATTATTTCTTTCGGAACTACGGAATAATAATGAGGCAATTTGCTAATATGCTGCGTTATGTACCGCATGGTAATTAGCGCATAGACAAATTATTTCATTATTTTCATCGGGACAGGTGCGTAAAAGTGATTCAGCGGACCGTGTCCTTCGCCTATATGCACGTCTTTCCCGGCGTGGATGCCTTTGGTGACATATGCTTTTGCATGTTCTACGGCCTGCGGCATATCATATCCCAGTGCCAGAAAAGTAGCAATGGCGGAAGAAAGAGTACATCCTGTTCCGTGTGTGTTTTTGCTTTCTATCTTGTCTGAAATAAAGAGATGAGGCTTGTCTTCTCCAACTATTTGTAATACATCGCACATCTTGTCGCCCTCCAAATGTCCTCCTTTCAGTAAAACGGATCCGCAACCGAACTTTAATAATTCCGATGCGGCAGCTTTCATTTCGTCCACATAGCCTATGCGGTGTTCCGTCAATACTTCCGCCTCACTCAGATTGGGTGTAATCAGGCTGGCCAGAGGCATCAGTTCCCGGGTCAGTGCACTGATGGCGTCCTCTTCTATCAGCCGGTGTCCGCTGGTCGATACCATGACCGGATCGAACACAACGAAGCGGGGCCGGTATGTACGAAGGCAGGAGGCTATGGTCTTGACTATTTCCACATCATTAATCATACCTATTTTAACAGCATCCGGACGGATATCTTCCATTACGGCTTCTATCTGGCCACGCACATATACCGGTGGTACGGGATGTATGGCACGTACTCCCAAAGTGTTTTGTACGGTGATTGCAGTAATGGCTGTCGCAGCATAACCACCCAAGGCGGAGATTGTCTTCAGGTCAGCCTGTATACCGGCTCCTCCGCTGCAATCGGAGCCTGCTATACTTAATACACAAGGATATTTCTTCATATAAATCTCATTTTGACAAAGTATTTGCAAAGATAACGAATAATCTTGTTTTAAATGTTTGCACAAGTGAAGGGAATCAATTATTTTTGCTAAACATAAAATAAAGTAAAAATAAGGGGAATGAAAAGAATCCTAGTAACGGGAGGCGCAGGATTTATAGGGTCACATCTATGCACTCGTCTGATAGAGGAAGGTAATATTGTTATATGTTTAGACAACTTTTTCACGGGGAGTAAAGAGAATATAAGTTACCTGACCGGGCATCCGCGCTTTGAACTGATAGAACACGATATAATTAATCCGTTTTGGACGGATGTGGACGAGATATACAATCTGGCATGTCCCGCCTCTCCTATACATTATCAGCATGATGCTATCAAAACGGCGAAGACGGCTGTCTTCGGCACGTTTAATATGTTGGGACTGGCGAAGCGTAACAAAGCAAAAATACTTCAGGCTTCTACCAGTGAGGTGTATGGTGATCCGTTGTCGCATCCCCAGAGGGAGGGAGATTGGGGGAATGTGAATCCCATAGGCTACCGGTCTTGTTATGATGAAGGAAAACGTTGTGCCGAAACTTTGTGCATGGATTATTACCGTCAACATGGTGTTTTGGTAAAAATAATCCGCATATTCAATACGTATGGCCCTAATATGCTGACCGATGACGGACGTGTAATTTCCAATTTTGTGGTACAGGCATTGCAAGATAAAGATATAACCATTTATGGAGACGGAAAACAGACGCGTAGTTTTCAGTATATAGATGATCTGGTGGAAGGAATGATGCGTATGATGGCTACGGAAGATCATTTCACAGGACCGGTGAATATCGGTAACCCTTGCGAATTTTCCATATTCGAACTGGCTCAGAAGATACTGGAACTGACCCGTTCTCATTCTAGCATTATTTTCGAACCTTTACCTCATGATGACCCTCGTCAGCGCAGGCCGGATATTACTCTGGCAAGAGAAAAGCTGGATTGGGAGCCTCACATTCATCTGGAAGAGGGGCTGACGAAAGTGATTGATTATTTTAAAAGTGTTCTGGCTAAATAATATATACCTATGACATCGGATGTAAATGTTGTAATAAGTCATTCTGAGTACACTGTTTTAGTTGTGGATGATGTGGTTTCTAATGTCTTGTTGTTAAAAGTGTTGTTAACAAACGAGAAGTTTAAGGTGATAACTGCCGGTAATGGAAAGGAGGCATTATCTCAGGCGGTCAATGCCCGCCCCGATTTGATTTTGTTGGATGTCATGATGCCCGAGATGAATGGTTTTGAAGTTGCCGAACGATTGAAAGCCGATCCGGAAACACAACATATTCCTATTATATTTCTGACAGCTTTGAATACCACCGCCGATATAGTGAAGGGTTTCAAGGTAGGTGCGAATGATTTTATATCCAAACCTTTTAATAAGGAAGAGCTTGTGATCCGTGTTACTCATCAGATATCCCTGGTTGCCGCCAAACGGATCATCATGGAGCAGACGGAAGAACTGCGTAAGATTATTATGGGGCGCGACAAGTTATATTCTGTTATCGCGCATGACCTGCGTTCACCCATGGGATCCATTAAGATGGTGCTCAATATGTTGATACTCAGTCTTCCGTCCGAACAGATCGGTAAGGAAATGTTTGATATGCTGAGCATGGCCAATCAAAGTACGGAGGATGTTTTCTCTTTGCTGGATAATTTGCTGAAATGGACTAAAAGCCAGATAGGCAAGCTGAATGTCGTTTATCAGGACTTTGATATTGTGGGGAATATTGCTTCGGTTATCGAAATTTTCAATCTGGTAGCCGGTATGAAGAATATAAAGGTGAACTTCCCGGTGCACGGAAAGATTGAGGTACATGCCGATATGGATATGATGAAGACTATCTTGCGTAATCTTCTCAGCAATGCGATCAAGTTCAGCTATAATGATTCCGAAATTCTGGTTAATGCAGGAATAGAGGGTGATAAAGTCATAGTCAGTGTAAAAGATACTGGAAAAGGCATGGGTGAGGAAGATCAAAAGAAATTGTTGAACACGGAAACTCATTTCAGCAAATACGGAACGAATAATGAGGAAGGTTCCGGATTAGGCTTGTTGTTATGTCAGGATTTCGCTGTTAAGAATGGTGGGCATTTATGGTTTGAGTCTGAAGAGGGGAAAGGTTCCACTTTCTTTTTCTCGGTAGCTTTGAAGAAGTGATTTATCAAAGTCCCACCTCCAGATATACCGGGTTATGGTCACTCATATCATAAGGAATCACCTTATATTTTATACCTTCCAATAAGGTGGAATGGAACAAGTAGTCTATCCGTAGTAAATGGTGAAACCCCCGGTAAGTGGCTCCGTACCCTTCTCCTGCGGTTTGAAATCCGTCTTTCAAGCCGCTTTTCAGCGTTTCATAAGTAAAAGTTCCCGGAGGGTCATTGAAGTCACCGCATACAATCAAGGGATATTCCGTGGCATTGATTAGCGAACTGATTTGTTCAGCCTGTCCGGCACGTCTGACAGTATTTTCCCGGAAGTTGTCAGAATAGTCCAGATAAATGGCTCTTTCCTGTTCCTCATCTTGTGCTCCCCGAGCCTGTGCTGCTTTGGAACGCATTCTGTCAAAGTTGGTAGTCTGCATGTGCACGTTGATGATGCGTATCGTCATACCTTTTACATCCAGGTCGGCCCAGATGGCTCCGTTATTGGTATTCGGAAATTCTATTGTTTGTGACTGTTTGATGGGGTAGCGGCTGTAAATGGCCTGACTCAATCCTTCGGGGATAAACGAGTAAGGGAATGTTTTAGCATACGTATTCTGTAAATCCTGTTCCGTAAAGTCGCCATTACCTCTATATTCCTGAAAACAAAGTACGTCCGTTTCCTCCTTGTTCATCATCTCGGCAAACTCTTTGGCGGAGAATCCCGTGATTTCATTTCCAAATGAGTGGACATTGTAAGTCACTATTTTCAGTCTGTTTTCGTTAGCATACTTGGTAGGGTTATAAATTTGGTACATGGAAGTGATGTATTCGTAGTTTACCATCAGCCCCGTCAATGGAATCCATAACCAATACCGGAGTCTGATGAGCCAGTAAGTAAATAATATCGTATTGACAACCACCAGTATAGGTTTGCTTAAAGCAACGTACGCGGCGAACATATTCTCTACCGGATTTATTTTACCTGAGAAATAAGCGAAGATGGAAAGTCCCAGAATGAAGATTGTGAACAGGATAGATAAAAAATAGGCAAATTTGTATACGGCTAATCTTCCCATAAATTACTTTTGTTTTAGATACTTGTTTATAGTCATTTTCAATAAGTCGGCAGATACCGGTTTGGTTAAAAAATCATTGCATCCGCTTTCTATGGCAGCTATTTTGTCTTTTTCATATGCGTATGCGCTTACAGCGATGACAGGTACGTCGGCAGACATTTCCCGGATGGCTCTGGTGGCGTCCAGACCATTGATGTTAGGCATTTTTATATCCATCAAAATCAAGTCGGGTTTGTATTGTTCATAGAATATGATAGCCTCCATGCCGTCATGAGCATGCACCAGTTTGTATATTTTTCCGATCATAGCCTCTATTAAGTCATAATTGCTTTGATAGTCTTCCGCCACTAGGATGGTCATCTCCTGATGGGAAGTTCTGCTGTTGTCTTTAACGGAAGCTGGTGGAAGTTTTTCCTCCCATTTCATATCTCCGTTTGCTGAAATGTAAGGCAATGTAAAAGTGAATGTGGTTCCGGTTTCCATTTTTGATTGTACAGCTATTTTTCCTCCTAACTTTTCTACAATGATTTTGCTGATGGAAAGACCCAGTCCTGTACCTTGCACCTGGTTGTTGGCCATGATGAAACGGTCGAATATCTTGTCTATCTTGTCATCGGAAATACCGCTTCCGGTATCGGCTATATGAAAAACAATTTCTTTTTCCGTCAATTTATATCCGAAGCTGATGGAACCTTTGGCTGTGAATTTTGTAGCATTACCTATCAGGTTGGAGAAAACCTGGAACAAGCGGTTCCTGTCTGTCGAGATAACCAGTGACGGATCGGACTCTTCGAAAACAAGCTCCACCCCAGGCTGACACCTGAAACTATACGTGTTTTTTACATCCTCACATAAAGTATAAAGGGATACAGGCGCATAGTTGAACTCCATCATGCCCGATTCAATCTTCGACAGGTCCAAAATCTCGTTGATAAGTTCCTGCAGGCGCATGTTGTTTTTTTCTACAATATCGTAATACTGCAATCTTTCCTCGGCGTTTTCCGTTTCAGCTATAATGCGTGAGAATCCTAGAATGGCATTCAACGGTGTACGGATTTCATGGCTCATATTGGCAAGGAAGGCAGATTTCAGCTGGTTGGAGCGTTCTGCTTTCCAAACAATCTCGGATGTGTTCTGTATATATCCTTCCAATACGGTCCTTTGCATATATACCTCTTTATGATATGTTTTTATTCTCATGTTGACGGTCTTTCCGTCAATAAGGAGTTTGTAGTTTATGGTATTGGAAGCATCCTTCTCCTTCAGATTTTCTTCCAGCCATTGACTGAAACGGGCCTTGTCATCAAGGTGCATATAGTTCATGTATTCATCTATGGAAATCTGTTTCTGTTCCTCATCGTTACAGAATATCCGGGTGTATCCCGAATAAGTGAAGAACCGTGTGGACGAATCGTATGCCCATAATCCTATTCTTGCGGCTTTTTCTATTTCGCACAAATCTTTTTGCTTTTTTTCCAGTTTCAGCCTGACGACACTCCGGCCTGTGATATCCCTGTATTGAAAAAGAAAATGCTCCTCATCATACTTGCTGATAATACATTTGTAGTATTTTACGTCATCTTCCAATATTAATTTGTAATTCCGTGCGGAAAGTTTGTCTCCTGCCCGTACTTTGGTGAATTCCGCATACATCTCCCGTGCCGTTTCCACAGGGAAATAAGAGAATATATTTCTCCCTATAATATCTTGTTCTTTTATAAAGAAGTCCGTCGTATTAGCCTTGAAGTCTAAACAGGTGCCGTCTTTATATACGAAAAACATAGTATCAGCCGTAATTTCCAGAATTTTGTCTGCATACTGCTTATCGTGCAATATATTACTCGGAATTTTCATATTAATAGTATGATTCTCAATATACTGTTTCTCTTAGCGAATTTAGATGCGTGATATTTGTTACTGACAGCAAATATACAAAAAAAATATTGTTTATATCATTTTATATCGTAATTTTGCAAGGTAATCAATGAAAAGAAGAAATGAAAAAGATTTTGGTAGCTGAAGATACGGAAAGTAATTACCTCTTATTATCTATAATTTTAAGAAAGGAGTATGAAGTTTACCGTGCCCACGATGGGCAGGAGGCTATTGAGAAATTTGAGGGTTGCCGGCCCGATATGATTTTGATGGATATAAAGATGCCTGTTATGGACGGTTTGGAAGCTACCAGAAGAATTCGTCTGAAAGGGGGGACACTTCCCATCATAGCTCTTACCGCCAATGCGTATGACAGTGACCGTGACAAGGCTTTTGAAGCCGGATGTGACGATTATATGGCCAAGCCGATTATGGCTCCCGCTTTGCGTGAGATGATAGAAAAATATTTTGGTGAGTAAATATTATGCCCTGCGGGATTTTTCCCATGTTCCGCCGGCATGTCTTTTCAAATAGAAGAAACCTTTTATCACATTGATGTTCATGAACAGGAAATAGTAGGGAATATAAAGTAATTTGTTCTTTACGGACTTGGCAGACAGGAAGCTGCCATAAACTCCCCCGAGGTAGAATGCGGATTGCAGCAGAAGAAAAAGAAAGTAAACCGGATGGCTCTCACTACAGAGAACCAGCAGGATATTCAGGGGAAAGAGCAGAAACAAGGCAACCGGGGTTACCGACCATCTCAGTACGCGGTGGGAGACATATTGAAAACTGAGGATTCCATAACGTAGAGGATTTAGCAGTTCTTTCAAACGATAGACGGACTGCAATCCTCCTGCCGAGATACGTATTTTTCTTTTCTCCTCTTCTTTCATATCGGCCGATCCGCTTTCCAAGGCATATGCCGTATCACAATATGCTATCGTATACTGCTTCATGGCGATACGCAGGGACAGCATAAAATCATCCAGTAGGGTATCTTCAGGCATTTCCTCATATAACGGGGTGCGGATGGCAAATAATTCTCCGGCAGCACCTATGGCGGAATAGAGCTGATAATCCATTTTTTTCAGCCATGATTCATATTTCCAGTACAATCCTTCTCCTCCGGAAACAGCTCCTCCGGTACTGTACATGTCTACCCGTTTTTCTCCTGCCACGCATCCCACCTGCGGATGGTTAAAACATTTTACTATCTCGCGAACGGCCTGCGGATTAATAAATGTATTGGCGTCTGTGAATATGACCAAAGGCGTGGTGACAAATCCCATTCCCCGGTTCATAGCGGCTGTTTTTCCTTTTCTTTCGGGGACGAACAATAGGGTGACATCGGGATACGCTTTTAATTTTTCATTGGTTCGGTCATTGCTGCCGTCCGTTACCCATACGATATGCAGTTTCTCTTTGGGATAATCCAGTTCGTGGCAGTTTTTCATCTTTCCGTTTACTACCTGTTCCTCATTATAGGCGGTGATGAACAGGGTGATTTCGGGCAGGGCGGTGTTGTTGCCGTTCCGGCAGGTTTCTTGCTCCGGTTCGTCCGTATCGTAGAAGAAAAGAAAACTTTGTTTTATTTTTACCAATATCCACAACAGGATTCCATATCCCACATAGGTGTAGAATACAATGAACAGGAGGACGAAGAAGAGGATTTCAAGGGTGTTCATGCTAGTATTTCTTTATATATTTTCAATATTTCTCTGGCTGTGTTCTCCCATGAGAACCGACGGACTCTTTCTAATCCATATGCAGTTTGTGACTCATAGAATTCCGCATTTTCTTCTAAATGAAGGAGGGCGGAAGCAATTTCCTCCGGGTCGAACGGATTGACCAGAATACCCTCCGGTCCTGTGATTTCGGGCATGGCGGAAGTGGTTGAGGTGATGACGGGAGTTCCGCAGGCCATCGCCTCCAGAATGGGGATGCCGAAACTTTCGCGTAAAGACGTGTATATAAAGACGGATGCTCCACTATAAACAGCGGGTAGTTCTGTGTTTGGAATGTATCCGGGATGATACAGCATTTTTTTTATTTCTTGTAATCCTTGCCGGTTCAGATATTCGTCTATGATCTCTTCTTTCAGGTCGGCGATAAGCAAGGGAAGGGGCTGACGGGATTTTTTTAAATAAATACCGTATGCCTGCAATACCCTTGCCGTATTCTTCTTGGGATCGGTATTTCCTAAAAAGAACAGGTAAGGATGTTTCTTTATGTATCGGGCAGTGGTGGCTTGTGCGTTCCGTATGGGTATGAAATGTTGTGAATAGCCGTTGTGTACGGCGACAAGCAGTTGTCTGTCAATGTGCAGGAAATGACTGATGCGGTTGCATTCAAAATGAGAAACGGTAATGATTCTTTTGCATCTAGTAAGAATTTGGGGAACAATGATTCTTCGGTAGAAACGTCCCAGTCTTTGGTACATGGACTGGTTCTTGCCTTGTTTTTTTTCTAGAAAGATAATGTCGTGCAGTGTAAGCACCAGTGGAATGTTTCCATACACAGGGGCAGTGTTACTTGTGCAGTGCAGCAGGTCGGGTTTGATTTTTCTCAAAGCCAACGGCAGTCCTATCTGTTCCCAAAGCGGATAGGATGGCCAATTAACGGTTACGATATGCATGTTGGCGGATTCCTGCAAACAAACATCATCTCCCGGGCTGACCAGTATGAAGTATTCGTTCTGTTGGTCTATCTTTTGCAGTTCCCGGATGGTTTCCAGAACTACATAGTCCATGCCATGTTTCTCTTTTCTGAAGATGCGCTGGGCTTCTATTGCTATTTTCATCTGTCGTTACTTTATCAAGTTAGAATTTTCGTCCTCGTAATTGTTTTTGCTATAGAAAAGAGCCGTGAAGCTTCTTAAACCTTTTATGGCTCGTTTTTTGAAACTGCTGAACAGGGATCCGTCGGCCGAAATAGTGCCATAGCCAGTAAGGACACGGGCTTTGCGGGCGGTGACGAATCTTAATTTTCCGTATTTTTTCAATGCCAGTGCCAGGGAGCCGTCTTCTCCGCGGAGTATGTCTGTCCGGAATCCTTCTTTCCGGGCTGTCTCCGTGTGGAAGGCAAAAGCCATTCCACGTACATTGAGCTCCGGTCTGTTCAGATTTTGTATTTTCAAATAGAGATCACGTAGTGTTTCATAGAAGAAAAGTCCTAAATGATGTTCATTAGGAAGAAAACTCCACAGGGCGTATGCACCTGCCACTTCTTTGTCCTGTAAGACCTTTATCATGGTACTGATGTACTGGGGCGGATAAAGTGTGTCGGCATCTATGCAGAGATGATACTTCCCCCGGGCATGGTTCAGTCCGCATTGTCGGGCAAAACCGGGACCTTTCCGGCATTCATTGAAGTAGGTGACTCCTAATTCTTTTAGTACCTCTTCGGTGTGGTCGGTAGAATGATTATTGATGACTAGTATTTCTACAGGATAGTTATGTTGGTTTTCACATAAAGACCACAGGCAGCTCAATATCCTCTTTTCTTCATTATGGGCGATGGCGACCACCGAAACCAGCGGAGCATGAGTTGCAAGCTGCCGGATCTTGTCTTTCACTTGGTTGATAACCGCTTGTGGGGCTTGGGTGAAAGGCTTGTCATAGATGGATAAATAGTCAGCGTACCACTTCATGCGTTTTTATATATTCGGACAGTGTGACCGGATTCCGGTGATTACTGAATCGTGATTTGAATTTGTTTTTGAGGATATAGAACAGGGCTTGAATCATCTTTTTCATTTCCGTCAGGGCGGAACGGCGGGGATATAGTTTCTCCACCATTTCCCGGTTCCATTTGTTGAGGAAGAAAGAGGAGTAGTATTCATCTTCGGGATTGACTAGTATCTCCACTTCCTCTTTCCACTCATAGCGGTTCAAGGTTATATCTCCTTCCGTCAGCCACAGCAGTTTGTAGGGGAGGGATTGGAAAGGCAGATAATTCAGGAATAATTCTCCATAGTCGTTTTCATAGTTTCCCGGCATCTTGTTCTTTTCATAGAAGACCAGTTTGTTGTCTATATCCAATATAACCCATTTATGTGATTTTTTGGGAAACAAGTATTCGCCCAGCAGACTGGGAGTTTCTATGTATCCCCGTCGGGCTACCCTGCATAATTCCTTGACAAAAGCTTCGGGATGTTCCACGTGTTCCAATACCTGATTGCATATTACGTAGTCAAACTCCTTGTCTTTGAAGGGCAGTTTTTCTCCATCGGCATGTACAAAGGTCTGATGCGGGTATATTTTCACGTCACCGCAGCGGTGGTAATTGGTGTCAATAAATTTTTCGACTATCACGTTGGAGCGATATGTCGGATTATGGCCCGGACCTATCTCCAGCACTTTGTCGTTTTTATTTATATGGATGTCTCCTCTGTCGTAGGGGGAATCTGTTTTCATTGTTTTGTTCCGTTTAATAAGTTGTTGAATAGCTGAATCCATTGTTGCATTATTACATCTTCAGCAAAACGTTGTACATTGATGCGGGCTTTTTTCCCCATTTCTTTTCTTATTTGTTCGTTCTCAATCAGATAATTTATTTTTTCGGCCAGTTCTTCTGTTTTTCCATTTTCGACCAATAGTCCGTCTTCCCCGTCCCGGATGATGTCTTTAGGTCCGCACGGACAGGCGAATGACACGGCAGGTACTCCGCACGCCATTGCTTCCGCTATGACCATTCCGAATCCCTCAAATCTGGAACTTGATACAAAGATAGAACTTTCATGGTATTTACAGAGCATATCCGGGGTTGCATTTTCAAGAAAAAGGTTCTTTAATTTCCATTTTCCGGCCAGTACTTGATATGTAGTCTTGTCTCCTTTGCCATATATATGTAATTCCCAGTCCGGATGCCGGTTACAGACTTTGCTCCATGCTTCCAGTAACAAATCGAATCCTTTTTGATAAGTATATCTTCCGGCTGCGGTTATCCGTTTATTGTTCAAGTCGCTGAATGTTCCGGATTGAAAGGGTAGAGGGTTGCTGATAACTTTTACATTTTGCAGTTCGGGCCAGTTGGCTCTGTCTTCCTCACTCAGTACAACGAACTTGTCCAGCTTTTTTAAATGCCTCACCAGACTTTTCATCCATAATTTGGCAAAAAGTTCCTTGATGAAGTTGCTTTCGTTCTTTTCAAAGTTACGATAGTTTTTCCGGTTTACGTGTAGCTCCCCTATCTTTTTGCTTCCATCTTTGAGGGAAGTGATAAAGTTTATTTCCCGTCGTAGCAAAGAAACTGTGATGTCCGGTTTGAGGTGAGACAAGGCGGCAGAGAGCTTGCGTCGGTATATTCTTTGTTTTTTCAGATAAACCGGCACTTTTTTCCAAAGAGGAAGTTCCCATAATTCTTCAAAGTCTATATTCAGTTGGATGATTTTTACTTTGGGCGATAAAGTATAGCAGGGAGGTTTGCCTTTTCCGTCAGTCAGCAAAATATATATGTCATAATTACCATTCTCCGCTAGATAATTGGCTTTGGTGGTCAGTACCCTTTCCACTCCTCCGGGGATATGGAGAGAGGGGGTACAATAGGCGATTCGGATCATAGGCGGGAGTATTACAGGTTGTTTATTACTTTCATCATTTGTTCTTTCCATGACAGGTTTTTAATGGAATCCCTTATTCTGCAAGGAGACAGATCCAGTTCCATATAGAACCGGATAAGCCGGCGGATATCTATGGGACTTTCATCGGCTGGAACTTTCAGTATATAAGGCATCTTGTCAAAGTCTCCATCTGTTTCTGAATATACAAAAGGTATTCCCCGTGCTGCATATTCTCTGTTTTTTAATGTTTTGATTTTGTCGATGCCGCTGCGGTGGCGTGCCAGACTGCCGATGGCAAAGTCTGCTTCGTTGAATAATTCGTCTAGTTCCTCATTCATTTTTTGTCCGTGGAAGATGACATATTTCTCTATATGATATTTGTTGATAAGTTCATAAAATCCGGGAGCGTGTTGTGAGTCATGCATTTCGGATTTCCATATACCGCCTGCGATGTGGAAAAATACGGTTGTGTTTGCCGGGTTTTGGTAATATTTACCCAAACCGTCTATCAGGCGGTCGTAACCGTGCCAATAATGTACTTCGGCCACTCCTAATAGATGAATGACAGAGGTATTTTTAGAAAGCATCTTTTTCAGCGGGATGGAATCAAAGTCAACTCCATTGGATATCTGAATGGTACGTTGGCCGAATATACGGTGATAGTCTGAGAAAGTGACGATGGCGTTCACGTGTTTTGCCAGTGTCTTTCGGAATACTTTATCCACTTGTATCCCCAGGCGTGTGGTCAGTGGAAAACCGGTGTATTCGCTGTCGTAAGGATAGGTGGGTATTTCCATCGCTATTTTAATTCCGGCTTTCCTTAGTTTGCTGAACAGCCGGATGGTGAACGGATTTGCATTATGGAAAGAGCGTACGTAGATTAATTCCACTTGATGTGTTACAGCATAGCGGTATATGCATTGGTAGGAAACTCTCCTTTTCGCCGCAGCTGGTTTGCCTGTTCCGTAGTCGTCTATTATTTCATCGTTTATCATCCTTACCCGGTGGCCGTTGTCCGCTATGCTGTATGTGCATAAACTGACCCGGTGTCCACATGTTTCAAAGCCTTTAACCTGATACAGGATCTTTTTGCTGATGCCGCTGTAAGGGGATAGTCCGTGGAAAAGGAGATAGATGATATTCATAGTCGGGTAGTTGTTAAAGTGTTGAATAGTTCATCCCACAGTTTCATCACTTCTTCGCGTAAATAACGTTGGATATTCTTTTGGGCCTGCTTTCCCATCCGTATGCGTTTGTCCGTATCCTCTATCAGCCGGCATATCGCGTCAGCCAGTTCGTCTGTGTTTCCGTTCTTCACCAGTATTCCGTCTTCTTCCGGAGTGATAATCTCGGCAGGTCCGTATGGACAGTCGAATGAAATGCAGGGAACACCACATGCCATCGCTTCCAGAAGTGCCATCGGTAATCCTTCAAATCGTGAACTCATGACGTATATGGAACTTTCCAGATATTTTTCTTGAATGTTTTTTGTCGGAGGGCATAGTGAAAAACTGTTTTCTATATGATGCTTTTCAATAAGCTCTTGCAGACTGTTCCTATCCTGTCCTTCTCCGTAAATGCGGATATGCCAGTCGGGATGCTTCTGATTGACTTTGATCCAAGCTTCAATCAGGCGGTCATACCCCTTCTGTTCGCTGTATCTTCCTATGCTGATGATTCTTTTTTCCAGGCAGGAACTCCCTTTTTGGGGTGAGAAAGGTAAGAAGTTTGGTATGACACAAGCCTTCTTCACTTCTTTCCAATTATCCGCATCATGTTGTGTCAGAACAACCAGCGCGTCCAGTTTTTTTACAGCTTCCTCCTGTTTCTTTCTCCAATGCCGTGCGATTTGCTTGTATGGGAATCCCCGTTGTTCCATCAGATGCAGGTTACGAGTGTACGGTTTAGCTATATGGGATTCTCCTATTTTTACGCTTCCATCGTCCAGTTGTGTCAGAAAATCCAATTCTCGGCCCAATGTGCTGATGACGATATCCGGCTTCAAGGTTTTCAGCCAATACTCCAGCTTCTTTCTGTACAGGTACATCAGGGTAAAATAATAATACCCTCTTACTAACAGGTTGTGATGATACTGTCTGTCAAAATCAATCGCTATGTCAATGTGCCTGATTCTGGGAGATATCGGGAAAACGGGCGGTCGTTCTTTTTGTGAATCTGTGATAATAAATACATCCTGATGCATTTCGTCAGCCAGATAGTTCGCTTTTTGGATGATGCTCCGGTCTGCGCCTCCCACGGTGCATAGTGCTGTGTATAGATAAACGATGGTCATTTTTCAGTCAGTTTATGAAACAACATTTCCCATTGCGGCATGATGTTTCGGAGTGAGTAGCGTTTTATATTTTGTTTAGCTCTTTTGCCAAAAGCTTTTCTTTCTGCTTCATGTTCTATCAAGTGGCAAAGAGCGTTGGCAAATCCTTGTATGTCTCCGTTTTTAACGAGGAGTCCGTCTTCCTGGTTTCTGATGATTTCCGATGGACCGAAAGGACAGTCGAAAGAAACACAAGGAACACCCAGACTCATGGCTTCGATCAAGACCAGTCCAAAACCTTCGTAATTGGAGCTTAGGGCCAGAATGGAACTGTTCAGGTATTCTTGCGTTATGTTTTGTGTAAAAGGATGAATTGTGATGGAGTGTTCCAGCTTTCTGTCTTTAATCTGCCGGGCTAAGCTATCCTTATAAAATCCTTCACCAAATATATCCAGTATCCAGTCGGGATGGCGTTTCTGCACGATATTCCATGCGTCGATCAGTCTGTCGAATCCTTTTTGCCAGGTCAGTCTGCCTGCCGCTATTACACGGGGAGCTTCACAAGAGCTGATTGTTTGTATATCAATAGAGGTGGTGTTCGGAATGATATGTATATTCGGATGTTGTCCCCACATGGCGGCATCTCCTTGTGTCAGTGTTACTATAGCATCGCTGTATCGTTTTACATCACGGAAACATTGGTAGCTGACGTATCTGTCTTTTATATCTTTAAAAAAACTCTTTTTGCGGTTTGCAGGTATCCGGGTGTATATTTTGGCGCAATGCGATTCAATGATTTTCTTTGCCTTGCAGTTTAATTTACAGATCAAATCCGCTTTGAAACTGGTATTTCCTGATATGATATCGGGATTGATGAACTTGATCTCTTTTTTTAATTTTTGTTCGAATTTATGGTTCAAAGTCCATCCCACTTTCAATTGTTCGAGAAGCGGATGCTGGTATTGCAAATGAAACTTTGTATCCAGATCGATATGTTCCACTTTGTCGGATAAAGGGAAAGAAAGAGGATGATTGCCTTGGGAAGAAGTGATAAGATAGACCTTGTGCCCATAAATTTCGGCCAAGTAATTCATCTTATCCGTTAAAATCCGCTCCATGCCTCCTATACGGGCTATAGAGTCGTATACATATACTATTTTCATTCCCCTGATTTGTTTTTCTATAAAAAACTGCGGGAAAAGTTTAATTAACTAATTGTCAAGACGTAAAGAGTAGAAAGTTAGGTAACAGGTAACGAATTAGTAACGGTGCGGGGTTCTTTGCGTTTCTTCGCTCTGCGCTGATAACTTGGTACAAATATACGAATTTGGACTGAAAATAGGAAATAAATGCGGTGTTTTTTTATTGGGGGGATTTTTGAGGGGGAACGGATGGACTGGAAATGAAAGGGGTGCAAAAAGAGGATTGCACTGTGCATTTTTATGAGATTGTAAATCGTTGATATTCAGGGTGTATTTTACAGGTGCAGGGTGCAGCTATATATATAGATATAGCTGCACCCTGCACCTGCCCTATGGATTGTCTTAAAAAGGGGGTGGATGTGAGGTTTTACGGGTGGAGATATGGCTGTTCGGAAGAAATGTATTATCTTCGTGGAAACCAAAAATAAATATATGCTGCGCTGATATGAAAACGAATAAGGCTGAAATATATAAAAATGCGTTCCGGCTGTTCTTACAGGACAATTACGAGAAGGTGACGGTGGTAAAACTGGAGAAAGCTATCGGATTGTCGTGCCGGGGTATCTATCATCATACTAAGGATAAACTGGGACTGTTCAAGGCGGTTGTAGATACCTATATCTTTGAACCGCACAAGGTGGAAAACAAGTTCGTGTTTGCGGAAGATATTTCATTACGGGACTTCCTGCAAACCTATATCGAAGGGGTGGAAAGGACAATGGATTATCTAAGCAATGAACTGGGTGTGGATAGAAAGGAATGTGCCAAATGTTATTTTCAGTTCTTGTTCCAAGCGTACAAGTATTATCCGAACTTTGTGGAGAGAATGGATGCTATCTTTGAGAAAGACCAGCAAATGTGGCGAAAGATAATTGATAAGGCAATCGCTTCGGGGGAAATCAGAAATGATATTGCCACGGAAGAGGTCGTCGATATGTTCCGAATGGCACATCTGGGAATGTCATACGTGCTGGCTTTTACCACGGGACTTGATACTGAACGACTGAAACGGCAATTTGACGCTGTATATAAACTGCTGAAATGATTCTTTTGAACGGAAATTAAATATCATTCAATCTTTTATGTGATATGTGAAGCACCTTTCGGGGTGCTTTTTTCATGTCTGTATGGAAATAAAATACAGTAATCACTGTATTTTCTAAAAGTTTGCATTATATTTGGGGAAAATGGACTGCACCCGGTGTAATTAAACAAGTTTGTTCTTCATTTTAGGTAACAGACGAGAAAGAAAGCCGTTATATATTCCTGTTGTGAGCGACTATCGAAAAAGAATGGATAGGAAGCGAAAAAAGATATGTGAGATAACGGGGTATTTTTGCCGCCATTGAAATATAAAATATATGAATTGCATGATACGGATATGGAAACAACATCAACACTAAGCCAAGAACTGCTGCGGGCGGTGGCGGCAGAACCGGAGATTGCGGAGAAGGTGCAAGCTCTGGTGGAAACAATGGAAGGAGTGATACGAAGCAAGCAGGATGCAGGGGAATTTGCGGGGCTGGAACAGCTTGCCGAGGACGGACGGGTGATGCGGTTTGTGGCAGATACGCTGAACAAGCTGCCGGAAGCGGTGACGTACAGTGACAAGGGATTCGAGGCGTATGTGATGCTGGTTGCCTTGTCACGGGAAGATGCGGCACTGCGGTATGTGTTCCGGTTATCGAGTTGGTATATCAACTACGGGTGCAACAGGGAACTGCTATACTTGTGCCGGATATTGCACATCTATCCCGAACGGGGGTATCTGAACGGGGTGTATAACCGACTGGCGCAGTATGTGCAGCAAATGAAACGGAAGCGTCCGCACTGCACCAAGAGCGAGGATTTGCCGAAAGGTGCTACGGAACTGGAAATACCTATTGCCCGTGCGAAGGTAAAGGAAATGACGGGTGAAGAGTTGTTGCAGGCAGAGGTGTATCTGGGAATGGTGAAGAATAAAAGGCTCGTGGAGAAGGTTACGAAGTACTGCATGAAGGCAAAGAATACGGGACATCTGGCTGACCTTTGCGGGTACAGCCTAAGCACTTTCCGGCGGCTGTTCCGTGAAGAGTTCCGTACTACTCCCCATGAATGGCTGAAAGGACTGCGGAAAGACAAGGTGAAGAACCTGCTCACACAAACAGACTTGCCACTGGTGGAAGTGGCAGAGGTGTGCGGGTTTGTGTCGCAATCGTACCTGACGGAGTTCTGCCAGATGAATTTCGGGGCAAGTCCGGGTGAGATACGGAAAAATTGATAGTAATAATAAAGATAGGGTTATGAATATTAAAGTGCTATTAATTATAAATATGTTGGCTATGATACTAATGTCTTTATCTGGTTGTGAACCGTCACGTCTGAAGGATGTAAATGAGAACTATTTTTTTACAGAAATATTTCCTCACGAAAAAGAGATTGGTATCTATCCAGAAGTACAGGCTATTTATCCTGTAAATGAAAAAATCGTTTTCTTGTTGGGTAATGACGAATATGTCGCATCCAGTCCGGAAAATCAAAATGCTTATTTTTTTAGTAGCGTGGATGGCGGAAAGAGTTTCAAAAAACAAATATTAGGAAACGGGTATTTAGAAAATATATCTGTAACTGATAGCGGGCGCAATATATGCCTTATAAAAAGGATATATTCTGATGGGACTCACTTTGAATATCAGCTTTTGCACTCTGTCGATATGGGAGAACAATGGAATACTATTGATACATTTTCTAATAAGATATTGCGTACTGCTGTTTTTATCAACGACAAAATTGGCATAGTACGCACGTGCGAAAATCCTGCGGAATGTACTGTGGAGAACATTTACAAAACAACTGACGGGGGAATCTCTTGGCAGAAGGTATTCATAGAAGACATAGAGAAGTATTATGATTTTGTATATACTCCTGATAAGTCATTATTAGCATTGAGTAAGGACGATAAAGATATGTTGAAGCTGGATATAGCAACATTGACCTATGAAAAATATCCCCTAAATATCCCGGAACATTTATCTATTTATAACCAAATCATAATTGATTTGCAAACGCTGAAACAATATGTAATTCTAAGCGGCAAAGGCGAAGAATATGGCAAGGAGAATTTTTTATACAGCATAGCGGAACACTCTATGATACCTTTGCCTGTTCCTACTTATCAGGTAAATGTATATGGTAACTTTATAGGTATTATCGGAGAAGGCGATGGAGTTACCAAATACCATTACAGCACTGATTTGGGGAAAAGTTGGAAAACGGAAACTCCCAAAGAGTGGTTTACACGGGGAGATGCAGGAATGTTCGGGGAAGGGTATCTGTGGATTATAGCCTATGCTTTCCGTTACTCCAAAGGAAACCCGTTAATGGTGAGAATACCTTAATATAGACCAATCTCAATAATAAAGAATATGATGATATATAGATTGCTATTTTGTTTTTGCCTTTGCATCCTTACCGGATGCTCTGAAAAAGATATTGTTACGCAAGCATTAACCTATGACGAACAGGGTAATTATGAAAAAGCCATTACATATTGGAGCAAAGCCATAGATATGAATCCACACGATGCTCGATATTACATTAATAGAGGAGCGGATAAGCATGAACTTGAAGATTATACAGGAGCTATTGAAGATTGTAATATGGCACTTCAAATCGACTCGTCTCTGATGTATGGATACATCAGTAGAGCTGGGAATAAGTACGCTCTAAAGGATTACGAAGGAGCTTTAAAGGATTATAATACTGCTTTAAATATATATTTGTTTAGAACAAAAAAATCTCGAATAACACTTCCTTCCGGAACCGCTATATTCCCTTTAAAAAATCCGGCTATTACTAATGATGATTTAATGGAAGAGCCTCAATATCAGATAACTCAAATCTTAATTGATAGAGGGCAGGCATATTACCAATTGGATAGTTTAAATTTAGCACTAAATGATTTTACTGCTTGCATTGAGGGGAAATTCTGTTTATCATTTTGTTTTTATTGGAGAGCTTGTATATATTACAAAATGGGGAATATAAATAAAGCATACGATGATCTTAAACAAGTATTACTTTATGAAGATAAAAATTCAGAAATGGCTAAACATGTACAAGAAGTTTTAGACAAGGGGATTCACGTCTTAAATACCAAATTGAAATTTCAACCATGATAATACAAATATAAGAATCCTATGACCTTACTGGCGACGTAAAATGATGTAATACCAGATTTATAAGATAGAAAGTTGTTTTTGTGCGATTTGAGCGATTATCGAAAAAGAATGGACGGGAAACGAAAAAAGTAATATTCGGATTGCCAGTAACTTTGCAGCCGTTTTTAGAAACCTAAAAAGGATTGCATGGATAAATTTTTTGATTCGTTGTTACAGGAGATTGACCGCTATACGGGGACGGTCAATCTGGAAGGGGAAAACATTATTCCGGGATGCCGTGAAATGACGAAGTTCCTGAAAGAAAAGATGGTTGAACTGAAAGACTTCGCACTATCACACAAGTTTAAGGACGACGCAGAGGAAATCCGATTTTTTAAGTACCAAAAGCCGCTGATACTCGGACGGCTGCTCTACTTCTACAAGCTATACCAGATCGAGAGTAAACGACCGCCAAGCTATGAGCTTGCCGCAGGTTATTATCAGGGTGAGATAGAGAAGATGAAAGCAGCCTTTGAGAATAGCCTGTCATTCTTCCAGTATTACCGTAGCGGGGCTACGTACCGGGACAACTTCTACTTCAAACGGGGACAAACGGAGATAAGCCCGGAAACGGACACGTTCATCTTCGAGCCGGAAGCGGAGTTATCCACCGGATATGACCGACTGGTCGCCCGGCTGATTGCGGTGGAACTGCTGTTAGCCTTCCTGACAAAGCGGATGCGTGAGCCTGCGGACGGTGAGCCGCTATCGGGAAAGAAACTGTACTGGACGGACAAGAAAGCTGCGGCGGTGGAACTGATATACGGCATCCATGCGGCGGGAAGCGTGGATAACGGGAAAGCGGACATTATCGACATCGTGACGGCATTTGAACGGACATTCCACATTGATCTGGGCGACGTGTACCACACGTTTATCGCCATGCGTAACCGGAAGAACAGCCGGACGGTGTATCTTGACCAAATGATCGAACAACTGCTCAAACGGATGGACGAAACGGATAGCTAACTTATTAAAAGCCAATGATAGAATTACCAAGTTCGTAGCAAGCTGCTAAAAGCGACTTTATCGAACCCTAACCAGTGACAAGCGGCTTGCAGCCGCCGGAAGAACCGAAAGAAAAGGCTCTCCGGCGGCTTTTTTCGTGCCGGAAAAAATCTTTGGCAAGGTGGTACGGACGTGAAAAGAAAAACAATCGAATAGGCGGACATTTGCGACCATAAATCTAAAAATCAACAGATTATGGAAGTAATAACAATCGAAAGCAAAGCGTTTGCCGCCCTCGTGGAGAAGATTGACGGGATAGCGGCATACGTGGAAGAGTCCCGGCAAAGGGAACAGGACGGGCAACAGGGACAGGAAGAGAAGAACAGCCGGACGACGGGCAAGTGGATGACGGGCAGCGAGGTGTGCGAATATCTCGAAATCAGTCCCCGCACCTTGCAACGCTACCGCACGAACCGGATTATCGCCTTCTCCATCTGCGGGAAGAAAATCCGCTACCGCCGCACGGACGTGGAACAGTTCCGGGAACGGTGGATGCGGGAAACGCCTGACAAGCAGATCGACCGGATGGTCGAAGCACACCCTTTGCATGAACGTAAATACAAGCTGTATGGTAAGAAAAGAGGAAATACTGGCAAGGACAAGTAACGGGCTGGACGTGTTCCGCCACTACCTGCCCGTGAAGTGGCGGGTAGGCAGGAATTTCCTGAACCCGCTGTACGAGGACAGCAAGGCTTCGTGCAACGTGTATTATGACCGCCGTAGCGGGACGTACAGGATGAAGGACTTCGGGAACGGGGACTTTTCGGGCGACTGTTTCTTTATCGTGGCGAAAATCAAGGGGCTGGACTGCAAGAACGCCGCCGACTTCGTGGAGATACTGGAAACGATAGACCGTGAGCTGTGTCTGGGTATCAGCGAGGATGTGCCGCCGGAAACGGTACGGGAACGGCAGGCTGCCATGCGGGTTGTCCCGTTGGCGGAAGGAAACGGGATGAACGGTGACGGGACGGCAGAGCCGACCGGGACGGAAGAACGGGCAGCAGAGCCGGAACACAAGCCACGCCCGTACCGGACGGTGCAGCAGCCGTTCACGGAAAAGGAACTGGAGTATTGGGCTGGGTACGGGATAACGGAAGCGGTGCTGAACCGATACGGGGTGCAGTCGTTGAAGGAATACCGGAGCGAAACGAAAGACGGGAAAGCGTTCGGTTTCACGTCCACAACCATAGAACCGATATTTGGGTACGTGGGGAAATGGGGCGTGAAGGTGTACCGCCCGAAATCGGAAGTACGGTTCGTGTACGGCGGTCATACGGGAGATAACTACTGTTTCGGGCTGGAAGAGTTGCCGCCCAAAGGTGACACGCTGTTCCTGACGGGCGGGGAAAAGGACGTGCTGACGCTGGCGGCACACGGCTTCCATGCGATCTGTTTCAATTCGGAAACATCGGCGATACCTGCCAAGATCATCCGGAAGCTGGTGTATCGGTTCAAGCATATCGTGCTGCTGTATGATGTGGATAAGATAGGGCTGGAAAGCTCCGAGAAACACCGACAGCAGCTAACGGAGTACGGGGTGAAACGGCTGGTGCTGCCGCTGACGGGTGAAAAGACGGACAAGGACGTGTCGGACTACTTCAAGGCGGGACGGACACGGGACGAGTTCGTGAAGCTGTTCCTTAAAATGCTGGATAGCCTGTACGGTGACACGATGGCGGTATTGAAATCCTGCGAGATCGACTACGACCACCCGCCACAGCAGGCGGTCGCCATCGTGACCGCCGGGGACGTGCCGCTGGGTTCGGAAGAGAACATCCTCTGCATCACGGGCGGGGAAGGCACGGGAAAAAGCAACTATACGGCTGCGCTGGTCGCCGGGGCGATTCAGGAAAGGGAAACGGAAGCGGACTTGCTGGGCGTTCGGGTAGAGCCGAACCGGAAAGGGCGTGCGGTGCTGCTCTACGATACGGAGCAGAGCGAGCAACAACTGTACAAGAACACGGGGCGGATGCTGCGGCGTGCAGGACGGGAGAAGATGCCGTCCTACCTGCACGTGTACTGCCTGACGGGAATGTCACGGAGCGAGCGGCTGACGGCTATCATGCAGAGCATGGATAAGTACCATTACCTGCACGGGGGGATTCATCTGGTGGTGATCGACGGGGTGGCGGACTTGATACGCTGCGCCAATGACGAGGGGGAAAGCGTGGCATTGATAGACGAGATTTACCGGTTGGCGGGGATTTACCGCACGTGCATCGCCGCCGTGGTGCATTTTGTCCCGAACGGGTTGAAGTTAAGGGGGCACTTGGGCAGCGAGTTGCAGCGCAAGTCGGCGGCTATCCTCTCGATAGAGAAGGACGAGAACCCGGAAATCTCGGTCGTGAAGGCGTTGAAAGTGCGTGACGGCAGCCCGCTGGATATTCCTATCATGCAGTTCCGCTGGGACAAGCAGATGGGGATGCCCGTGTACGTGGGTGAAAAGCCCCGTGCGGAGAAGGAGAAGCGCAAGGAGAAGGAACTGGCGGAAATGGCACGGGAAGCGTTCACCCGGCAGGAGAAGTATGGCTACATCGAACTGTGCGAACTGATACAGGAGATGCTGGAAGTGAAGGAACGGACGGCAAAGGGATATATCCGCTATATGCGTGAGAAGGAAATCGTCGAAAAGGAAGGAGATTACTATGTACACGGACAGGGAAGAGTTTGAAGGCTGGATGCAGCGGATCATGCAGCGGTTCGACACGACCGAAAAGCTGCTGGAAAGGGTGCTGAAAAAGAACAGCCAACTGGACGGTGAAGAGGTGCTGGATAATCAGGACTTGTGCCTGCTGCTGAAAGTGGGCATACGGACGTTGCAGCGTTACCGTGCTATGGGGCTGCTGCCCTACTTCACGATCAGCGGGAAGGTATTCTACCGGGCGAAAGATGTACATGAGTTTATCCGCAACCGATTCGATGCAGTGGCGGAGAGAAAGCGAAAGTGAAAAGTGAACGGTTGCCCCGCTTTGTCGTTAGATAAGGCGGGGCTATTCTTTTGTAGTTCGGTTGGTTTGCACTATATTTGCAACAGAAAATATGAAAGTTCATTGCCCGGCTTGAACGCAAGCGGGTTTTGATTATATAGATTGTACGTTCGCAATCCGTCTTACACGAAAAACTGGCACTTTTTTGACAAACAAGACGAATGGCGCAATGTTCATGCTGTACCTATATGCAGCGTGGATTTGCCTATTCTGTTTGTCTGGTATGCCAGTACCATCGTGTAAGAATAGTGTGAGTTCACGCTGTTCTTTTATGGCGGCTGGCGGGCATAACCGATAAAAAGAAAAGTGTTATGAAACAGATTACTTTGTATGTGTACCAAACGATTGACGGATGCCCTGCCCGTGCCGACAAGCAGGTGGACGATGCTATTCTGAAAGCCGATTGCCTGCTCTTGGATGAAGAAACTTATCTGGATGTATTTATGAATCACCTCGGCTGGCCGCTGGCGGAGAAAGAAACTTTTGTAGTGGCGCAAGCCGATTGTAACCTGACGGAAAAAGAAGGGGTGCAGTTCATCACGGGGGATGCCGTGGCGGAACTCTCACGGATGAAAGCTGCGGGTGACGGGGTAATGGTCGCCTATGGCGAAGGAATTGCGGCTGTGCTGCTGAATAGCGGGCTGGCGGATGAGATTGTGGTAGTTACATTGCCTGTGGTTGCAGGGGGTGACGAAAAGGCTTTGCGGCATATTACGGGGGACGGTGCGGCATGGGTGGTGCGGTCTTGTAAGGTGCTGGACGGCGAGAAGGTTCAAATGGTGTACGGAAGGGTGTAATTACGAAACTGGCAGTTTCGTAATTTGGCAACCGCCTGTTGCCAAATTGGGAAAAGACAAATGCGCAACAAGCGGTTGCGCATTTACTCTCTTCATTACTGGTGGATGGTCTTTAGGATTAAGTCTTTGAGTTGCTGCTCGGTCGGTAGTTGGAGCTTGTATTTAGAAACAAATATCTGCTCGTCCAGTCCGGCAGTGGTATATTGTACCAGTGCATCGTTCTTGTCCGTTACCAATAAAATACCGATGGGCGGGTTATCGTCCGGTTCCATGACTTCGGCTTTGTAGTAGTTCAGGTATGAATAAAGCTGTGATACATGGGCGTGGGCGAATGGAGAAATTTTGACTTCCAGCAAAATATGAGCTTTAAGAATACGGTGGTAAAAGACCATATCAATAAAAAAATACTCGTCACCGATAAGGATGCGCTTTTGTCTTGCCTCGAAACAAAAGCCATTTCCTAATTCAATAATGAAGTCACGCAAATGGTCGAGCAACCGGGTTTCGAGTTCATTCTCTTTAAGAAGTAAAGCCCGTTGTTGCGGTATGTTCAGAAACTCAAAGAAATAATCATCTTTGACAACATCGGTTACGGTTTGCGGATGTATTTTCTGCCTGATAGCGGTAAGCGCATATTCCATATCACCGGACAAGCCGACACGCTCGTAACTCAATGCTCCGATTTGCCGTCTTAGTTCACGGACGGAAAGCCCGGTCTGGATGGTTAGCATTTCGTAATACATGCGCTTGACCGGATTGTCTATCTTCATCAGTTCGATAAAGTGAGAAAATGATATAGAAGAGATTAATTTCTCTGCTGATATTTTGTTGTTATCATCTTCTTTATCAGAACATTGTAATTTATGCGACAGTGTCGCATAAATTTGTTCCCCACCATTCTGCAAAGATTTATGCGACATTGTCGCATAAATCTGATGGAATAAATTATCTATCAGCCTTGCAAAAGTCGGGTAAGTAAGATAGAATTTTCTTGCCCATTGAAACAAAGTGACATTTAACCCTTGCTGATCTATTCGTTTTTCTAAATTCTTTAATAACAAATCGCCATACACAGCACGATCTTCCCCGTTCTGCTCGAACTCCACGATATAAAATCCCATTAACCAGTTACGCATAGTCTGGCATTGGTTTACGGCTTTGACCGCACTTTGTTGTAGCTGTTGGTGCGTGTCGGTTATGATGGTTGCTAATTGTTCAAAATTCATATCATACTATTATTGAAAGTTGATTAAAGGCGTTCGGGGTATTGCTGCCCTGAACGTCTGCCATCCGGTCACTCTGAAAAGGCTAAGCTGCCCGTTCGGAGTGACCGATTGGCAAAGGTACTAATTATTATGGGATTAAGGGTATAATACCCGGAAATCCCGGCTGCCGCCGTCGTCTATCAGCCCGTCCTTGCGTAGCCGCAAAAGAATTTCGGTTGTTGACTGGCTGCCGAAATTGCGGACACAGTGCAGACGGGAGAAACGATAGCGGCGAAGGTGGATAAGCAGGTGTTCGACCGTGAACAGGCTTAGTTCACGGCAAGCCCTGACGATGCGCTGCGACAAGCCGAAATCGTCCAGCGGGGTGTCTAACAGCCTGCGGTGCTTGCCCGGTCTGCCCCGTCCCTTCTCCGGCTGCATATCGTCATAGATGGTATCTACCCGGTTGCGCTCGAAGAGGGCGAAAAGGGATGCGCTGTCAATCATCAGGACGGTATCGAAACGGGCAAAAGCGATGTGGTTGCCGTTCATCCAGAGGGTGATGCGCTGCACGTCCGTACCGCATATACGGGCGGCTTCTTCCACGGATAACCAGCCGTTCATCGTCTGCCGCCCTTTCCTTTTGCCTTGTCCGTGCGGGGCGGGAACTCGTACACGGTGCGGAAGTCCTTGTCGAAGGTGACGTGCGCATCGAAGGTTTTGCCATCCTTGTTCTTAAAGCCTTTGATTAGGGACGTTTTGCCTTTGGTTACAAGGTCGGTAATCTGTTTGTCGGTAAGTTCCTTCCCGCCCTTGTTGCGGAAGATGGTAACACCACAATCGACGTTGCTGCACTTGGCGACTTTCGGATAGAAGAGGATGCGCCCGGACTGGCATTTGGGGCAAGGGATGCGTTCACCGTCCGCAACCGATACCTGCATCTGCAAAAGTTCCTCGGTGATCTGGGCGGTATAGACTTCTATTCCCTTGCGGAACGTGGCTGCGTCCATTTCGCCCGTCTCGATGCGGGCAAGGGCGGTTTCCCATTGCCCGGTCATTTCGACATCGGCAATGCGTTTACCCTTTACGGTATGGTACACTGCCAGACCTTTCCCGGTCGGGACAAGGTTCTTCTTGTCACGGCGCACGTAGTCACGGGAGAACAGGGTTTCGATAATGGACGCACGGGTGGCGGGTGTGCCGATACCGATGTCTTTCAGGCTGTCCCGCAGTTCGGTTTCCTGCAACTCCCTGCCGCAACTCTCCATTGCCGAAAGCAGGCTGCTCTCGGTGTGCAGGGGACGGGGCTTGGTCTGTTTCTCCACGTTCTCCGCCGATTGCAGGGGGAAGGTTTCGCCGGGCTGCAAGGGCGGAAGGACGGCGGATTCTTCTTCCTCGTCCTTCTCGCCACGGACGGCACGCCATCCGGCGGACTTGATTATTGTCCCTTTGGTGGTAAAGTCGCTACCCGCTGCGGTGAAACGGACGGTTGTAACGTCCTTTACGCAACGGGCGGAGAAGGATTCGAGCAGGCGGGCGGCAACCATATCGTACACCTTGCGCTCGTCCTCCGGCAGTTCGCCGGGCAGACATTCGGTAATAATCAGAGCATGGTGATCGGTGACTTTTCCTGCGTCCACGCTACGGCGGTTGAGTGCCGTCCCTTTCAGGGTGGCGGCATAGGCAGAGAAAGCGGGGTATTGCTCCAAAAGGGCGATGCGGGACGGGATTTCGTCGAAAACATCGTCGGAGATAAAGCGGGAGCCGGTACGGGGGTAGCTAAGTACCTTTTTCTCGTAAAGCGACTGCGCTATGGAAAGGGTTTTGTCGGCTGAAAAGCCGAGCTTGCTGTTGGCTTCTTTCTGCAACGTGGTGAGGTCGTAGAGCAATGGCGGTTCTTGGTTCACTTCCTTGCGCTGCACATCGGCAACGGTGACCGTGCCCGTGGCGGTAACGGCACTAAGGGCGGTGGTTGCTGCCGGAAGGGTTTCGTATTTGTGTTCGGAGATGGCGGAGAAGGGCGTGCCGTCCTTTTCCGCCGTGACCTTTAGCTGGTAATAGGTCTGCGGGGTGAAATTCCTGTTCTCCAGATAGCGGGAGCAGATCATCATCAAGGTGGGTGTCTGCACCCGTCCGAGCGAGAAAATTCCTTGTCCGGCGGCGATGGAAAGTGCCTGCGTGCTGTTGATGCCGACCAGATAGTCGGCGATGGCACGGGCTTCGGCGGCACGGTAGAGGTTATCGTAATCGCTGCCGGGTTTGAGCTTATCCAGCCCGTCACGGATGGCACGGTCGGTCAGCGAGGAAATCCACAAGCGGACGAAAGGCTTGCGGCAACCGAGGTAGTTGTAAATATAGCGGAAGATTCCTTCGCCTTCACGACCCGCATCGGTTGCCACGATGATCCGGTCGGACTGGGCGAAAACTTCGTTAATGACCTTTAGTTGTTTGAGTACGCCGGGATCGGATTTGTACTCTTTGCCTTCCCGTATCTGGCGGGGGATGAACTTGAACTCCTGCGGGATGATGGGAAGGTTTTCACGGCGGAAGCCGGAGAATCCGTAAGCATCGGGCATGGCAAGCTGGACGAGATGGCCGAACGCCCAGGTAACGAGGTAGTCGTTGCCTGAGAGGTAGCCATCGTGACGCTGGCGAACATTCAACACGTTTGCTATGTCCTTCGCAACGGAAGGTTTCTCTGCGATAATTGCTGTAATCATATTTCTTTAGTTTTTAATGGTTTGACAAAAAGTGTCCCGTCACTTGGGGACGGGACAACTCGGATAGTTACTTGTGATCATCTTACCGGATAAAACGGGTATCAGAGGCGGGGACTTTTGCGCTGCCGGGGTTTGGGCTTGTCCTGTTGCTGCTCCTGTTTCTTATCTTCTTTCTTGCCCTCTTTCTGTTCCTGCTTGCGGTCTTGCTGCTCCTTCTGCTCTCCGGTGGGACGGGTTTGTGCGGACTGCAAGGCTTCTTTCAGGCTCTTGGTGGCTTCGTTGGTCTTGCCCTCGGAATTGACGGCTACCTGCACCTCGTTCTCGACGGCGGGTTTGACACGTCCCTCTTCAAGTGCGGCGTGGTAATCCTTGGGGAACATGAAGGCGGGGTATTTCTGTCCGGGCTGCCATGTGATGTACCCCTGATAAGGTTTGCCGTTCTTGTCTTTCAAACCGGAAACTTTGACTGTGCCGCCGCCCGCAAGTTCCGTTTGCGACTTTTCGGTGAGTTCCTGCTTGCGGAAGGTCTTGGGGACTTCCTGATTGGCAATCTGTTTCTGTAACTCCTTGTGTGCGTCCATCGCCAGTTTAGCCCGGTCATTGAACAACAATTCGAGTTGCATCTTGGCGGCGTTGAACTGGACGGGGGCTTCGTAGGTTTTGGGCTTCTGCCCCTCTTTGGCTTTGGTCTGGAATTTACATACCACGGCTTCGCCCTTTTTCAGCCGTGCCACCTCGTCCGGGGTGAAGATATGCCCGTTCTTTTCCGCCGGGATGCGCACCTTGTCAGCCGGGAAGGATGCCAGTTCGTTCGTTTTCTGGTTACGGCTGACGAGGGACGGGACTTTCTCGCCCGCCCGGTTGGTGAGTTCGACAATGCGCCCCATGTTCCCGGCGGTCTTGATAGCATCGCTATCTTCCTTCGTGAAGGTATGCCCGAAGAATTGCTGCTGTAACTTTTGGGGATCGAGAATACCGTGGCTGCAAACGACTACCCTGCCGTCGGGGGCTTCACGCAAGGAAAGCTGGCTGTCGTTGGCATGGGAGATCGAATCGAGATTGAAATATACCCGGACGGTCTTGTCGGTCTGGAAGCCCCGTAACATCTGGTCGAGCATACCGTTCTGCTCGATCTGTTCACGTTTGATGCCGAGATTGGCGAGCGAGTTCCAATCTATCTTTTCCACGTCGTACTTGTACTGCGGCTGTTGCTGTGCCTGCCCTTGCTGCGGTGCATCTGTCGGCTGCTGTTGCTGCTGCCCGGCGGCAGGCTGCGCCTGTTGCTCGCCCTGTTGTTGTGCCTGTGCGGGATGTTGTACCTCGTACTGTGCCATACGTGCCTGTCCTTCGGGCGTGGGGTTCTGCACGGTCTGCTGGAAATCTGCCGCTACCCGTTGCACATCCTCTTCCGGCACACGGAAGAAATGGAAACGGGTAGGATCTTTCAACTGGTTCCAGAGATTGGAAAAGAAGTTGGAGAACATATCTCCGTGGCGATCTACCCGTAGCAGGTCGTTGTTGTCCTCTAACGGGTTCTTGGTTTGTAACTCTCCGTCTTTTACTCCGCTGACGGCTTGGATGGTCTTTTTCTCCTGATCCATGACAAGAAGAATATCCATCAACTGCTGGCTGTTGTCCGGTCTTTCGTCCATAAACTTAAATTTTTAATGGTGAATACTAACGGTTTCAGTGGAAACCGGACGTAAATATATAGGGGAATGTATTGATAATTAGCAAGTTTACGGCGGGCTGTCGCTACTTGTCGTCCGGTTCGCAGGTTTGTCGTGGCGGATAGCGGGAGAATGGGGAAAGTTCGGGGTGCAAAGTGATATAAAGCAAAGGGGGAAGTCTTTTATCAGGCATCAGGGAAATAAAATACAGTAATTACTGTATTTTTCGGGATTTTGTTTTATATTTGGGCAAAAGGACAAATGAAGCCGTTAAATATCCTTTTGCGGACGATTATCGAAAAAGAACGGACGGGAAACGAAAAGGGAATTGAAGGACGGCGGGGTATCTTTGGCGGAGAATGGAAACGGAATTGTTTAACTTGAAATATTGAGGAATGAAAACAGTAATAACCCTATTAATATGTATAGCTATGGCAACTTGTTCCAATACCAAACGAGGGGCTTCTTCCGATGGAAAAGTGGTAAACTCCAATGATTCGGTATTTTGTGCGGATAGCTTGGTTGGAAATGAACTTATTAGTTTGTATCCTTTCATGTTGTACGACAAGCCGGATGGTAATATAACTTATAGCTGTGATTATGAGAATGGATATATCTGCATAGCCGGAGAGATAAAGGATGATTGGATAAGATTGGATTATATCTTAATCAATTTGGACAAGTTGACATTCCCATTTTACGGTTGGACAAAGTGGCGCAACAATGATTCCATCATGTTCAAGGTCATAGGCGAGGGATTTCCCTTTATTTCGCCCTATGACGAAAACGCTATTTATGAGTTTCCTGTATATAGTCAGGAATATCCTCAATATCCGGGCGGTGAGGAAGCTATTGAACAATTTCTGAAAAAAGAAGCGCAAAAACGTTATCCACCAACAGCCCGACAGATGGGGGTACAAGGTCGAGTCATGGTTTCTTTCGTTGTGGAGAAAGACGGTACAATGTCGGACTTTAGAATCCAGAATAGTGTAAACGATGAAATAGATGAAGCTGCTATTGAGTGTATAAAGAACTTGCCGAAGCGTTGGAAACCTACCAGAACAAAATTGGAGTTTGATACGGCTGAAAGAACGGTACGATGCAAAGTAAAGTTGCCTGTATCTTTTAGAATTGAATGATAGATAAGATGCAGTAAAATTTGATATGTGAAACTAATACTATTTTCAATCATTAAATTCTTTTTATCATGGGATTAGTAGCCTTATTGTTGCCAGTCTGTTTCATTTGCCTTCTGGTTATCATACTTAATTTATTTACGAATACAGCTAATAATAATCTGAAACTTGGTTGGAAACAACGGTTGTGGATAGTTTTGAATTTACTGATGTGGGCTTATGAGTTCTTTTTTATGGTAGTCGTTTGTGAAGGTGTAGAGAATTTGAGAGTTGATTTCGGTGGTGGATTGGGAGATTTATTCTATATCTTCATGCTTGCGGGCGTTGTAATGCTGCATATTGTTTTGCTTGCTATTTGTACCTATAAACATTTGCAGTCTGTTTATTTCATTATTCTCGTTTGTCTGCCTATACTTCCTTTGGCTAAAATGCATTGGGATGCAGCGCGAGGAAACAAAGAAAACGGGTACATGACCAGAGGAAACAATACAGGGTTGTACTATGATGCAGAGGCTTATCGTCAGCTACGGTTGCATAAGCGAGAACTTGAAGAAGCGGCAAAGCCTAAGAAACCTGAATTTGCCACACAGTTTGAGTCGTATCTGTACGATGCCGAACATGGGGATTTATGGGCACAAAATCATATAGGAAGATGTTATGCACTCGGCGATGGTGTTGAACAGAACGATTCTTTGGCTATCAAGTGGTATCGTCTTGCAGCAGAGGGTGGATATGATATGGGGCAAAGAAATCTGGGGGTATGTTATTATAAGGGTTTGTGTGGTCTTGATGTTGATTATACAGAAGCCGTTAAATGGCTTCGCAAAGCGGCTGAACAAGGAAATGATGATGCCCAATATTTGATGGGGTGTTGTTATAAAGACGGTAAAGGTGTCGAGCAAAACGATGAAGAGGCTTTCCGGTGGCTTCGGCTTGCTGCACGGCAAGAACATGAGGGGGCACAGAAATTACTTCGAGAAAATAAACAAGTTTGGCAGTTGAGTAACAAATAATCGTATGGATAAGTGGATAGTTTACATATTACTGGCTGTATGTCTGCCAAGTTACGGACAAGCGAATGGAAATAAGCAGGTAAAACAAGGAACAGATTCTTTGCAAAATGATACTATTATGCCCTATTCGGTGGATTCATTAGTACATAATTATATGGAAAGCGGACGTGTAAAGTCCGAGAATGGCGATAAATTGGGGGCAATTGCGGAATATAACAAAGTTATTGAGATTGATTCAAATTACGCTGTTGCCTATTATAAACGGGGAAATCAAAATGCAGATTTGGGAAAAAATGAGGATGCGATTACAGATTACAACAAAGCAATTGAGATTAATCCGGATTATGCCTTTGCGTATTCTAATCGAGGAACTGTAAAAGCGGCATTAGGAGATCATACTGGAGCGATTACAGATTATAATAAGGCGATTGAAATTAAGCCTGATTTTGCTCTTGCTTATTCCAATAGAGGAAAGGCTAAAGCTGATTTAGGAAATAATGCTGAAGCATTAATAGATTGCAATATAGCAATAAAGATTAACTCTCATTTAGCTATTGCGTATATAAATAGAGCAACGCTTAAAGCTGATTTAGGTAATTATATAGAATCGGTTATAGATTATGATAAGGCTATTGAAATTAATCCCAATTATGCCATTGCGTATTCAGGTAGAGGAACTGTAAAATCGGCATTGGGCAACAACGTTGGCGCAATAATGGATTACGACAAAGCTGTTGATATTAATCCTAATTATGCTACTGTGTATTCAAACAGAGGAAAATCTCATACTGCTCTGGGTAACAATGATAAAGCATTAATAGATTATAACAAGGCGGTAGAAGTTGATCCCTATTTGGCTATTGCATATTACAATCGGGGCAATTTAAAAGCAGAGATAGGGGATATGAAAGGTGCACTTGCAGATTATAACAAAACACTTAAAATCAAACCAGATCATATTGGTAGCTATATCAATCTTGGTGTACTAAAATATAAAATGGGAGATTACGAGGGAGAAATCGCTATTTATCGGTTGGCGATAAAGAACTGTTCTCCCGATGCGGATTTGTATAACAATCTGGGGCGTGCGCTGTATGACCTGAAACGGTTTAAGGAAGCTGCGGAAGCATACGGCGAAGGAATAAAGGCTTTTCCGAGTGACGGAAAGTTGTACTATGGTCGTGGGCTGGCACGTAACCAGTCGGGCGATAAGAACGGGGCTTGTGAGGACTGGCATAGAAGTAGTGAATTGGGATGTTTGCAGGCTAATGTGTTGTTGCCGTTGTGTGGTGAAAAAGAATGACTAATAAATTATGGATTATGAAACTAAAAATACTTTTGATTATGGGAATATTTTGTTTTGGACTTGGAAGTTGTGGCAATGCACAAAAAGACAAAGGAAAAGAAGAATTTCAAGTCAAAGCGAAACGAGAAGTTATAACTATGGCAGATATAAAAAATATACCTATGGATTTTTGGAAGTCCGGGCTAATAATTAAAGGGTGCAAAATCACTTTACCTTGTAAATTGTCAGACTTACAAAAAATAGGTTGGGAACTTCGGAATCCAGAGATTGGAGAAGATAAGTTGAGCCCAAGAAACGGGAATAGCCAAACGACAATTATAGATAAAGATGAAGATACAATATTGGTGTCTTTTTACAACCCTTATTCTAAGGATATTCCTTTAAAAGACGGGTTTATATTCCGAATAGAAAGTAATTCCTTTTTTACAGATCAAGGAATAATTGACTTTGTGATAAATGGGCTTAAAAGTAGAGAAGCAACACAAGAAAGTGTACTGGAAAGATTTGTTGCTACTCTTGGAGAACCGGATTACGTTGGGAAAAATCAAGCGGCAGAAAATTCAACGGTCGAGTATTGGTTTACTACATACAAAGAGAACTATGATTTAGATTTACATATAGAAATAGGTATTTCCACCGTGGGAAAATATAAAGGGAAATTGGCAGTTTTCAATATAGAAAAATATGGTAATTTATTAGACTGCTCTAAATGGGAAGAAAAGTTAGTGCCTGCTAACAACACTATTTCGGAAAGCTATGGGGATAGTCTGATAGGGAAAGGACTTGTTAGTTTGCAAACTTTTGATTTATACGATAAACCTAATGGGGAAGTAATTATGACTTGTGAATATGATAATGGCGAAAGTATCAACGGTAAGGTATATGGATATACTTGCAGAGGTGTTGAGATACAAGGAAACTGGATAAAACTCGAAAGTGTGGCGATGATTACAATAGGTGAACCGCTTACGTTCTCCGGCTGGACGAAATGGCGTGAAAATGATACGATAGTATTTGAGACTTTTAAGTAATAATAAAATATGGATGCCGATAAGAACGGGGTTGGTGAGGACTGGCACGGAAGTAGTGAATTGGGATGCTTGCAGGCTAATGCGTTGCTGCCGTTGTGCGGTGAAAAAGAATGACTAATAAATTATGGATTATGAAACTAAAAATGCTTTTGGTTATGGGACTACTAAGTTTAGGATTAAATATCAATGCCCAAGAACAGAAGAAGAATGAACAAGAAGATATTCTTGGTGTCGTCCTTACTAAAGAACGGATATGTAAGGAAGAAACTCTTAAATGGAAACCGATATATGAGGGAGAAATAAAAACGTTGGCTACTGCTGATACACTCTATTTGATAGATCGGAAACATGTCGATTTGAAAGGCGACCATTATGATGATGCTAAATTAATTGCCTTAACGTCCGAAGAAAAGAACATGATTGTAGAGGCATATAGTAAAGGGGAATTTGCTGTATTAGACTTTAATCGGTATGATGAATTTGGTAATCTCCTATATATTGAGGACTCTTATGATATTGTTGAACCTCCCACTCTGTTACCGTATAATGCTTATCTGTTTGCAGTGAAGGGGGAAGATACGGAAAATGTATATACAATATCCTATATACATCGGAAATTCAGAGTGTGTACTTTGGACTTTGACGTTACCATTTCCGATAAATGGAAAGAGAAGGTAAATGCTATTATCAAGAAATATTGTCCCGACAGTTATTCCCAAAGTGAAGAATACTGGGAAAATAAGCGTAGAGAAGAAGATAATCGCGACACAAAAAAACAAATATGTGAAGGAGATCAGAAAAGTTTGGCTACAACCGATACATTATATTTGGTAGATCGAAAATATGTAAGTATTTGCCCGGAATTTGTCAAGTATGTTGGTGCAGAAGGAATACCTTTAACTAACGAAGAAAAAGAGTTGATTACAGAAGCATATAGCAAGGGGACATTTGTATTGTACGATGAAGATGGTAATATTGAATACATCCCGGACGCCGATAGAGATGAAGAACCTGCTGCCATCGGTAACCCGGTTGATTATTATGCATATCTTTTTCTTGCCAAAGAGAGAAATATTCCTTATAAACATGGAGAATTTGGCAATCAGAGGTATCGTGTTGCCATTTCCGGTGAATGGAAAGAGAAAGTGGAAGCGATTATTAAGAAGTATTGTCCTGATAGTTTTTCCAAGAGCGAAGATTACTGGAAAACATATAAAAACGGAATATTTTCCTTCTAAAGAACGGGGCTTGTGAGGACTGGCACAGAAGTAGTGAACTGGGATGCTTGCAGGCTAATGCGTTGCTGCCGTTGTGTGGTGAGAAATAGTTGATAAATATAAATTTGTAGGATTATAGAAACGGCTATTCCGCCAGCAATCTGTCTGGCCGGAATATCCGTTTTTCATTTTATCACACGTTCTTAATCAGGTGCGAGAGTTCGGGATCAGCCTTGATACGCTCGATTTCGTCGGCAACAATCTGCTTGACCTCGTTCTTGATGCGGTAGTAGTTCGCATCAATCTGCTGCTGCATGGTGTCGTTGCCGTCCTTGTCGGTGAAGTCGATAATCTGCGGTATCTTCACGTAACGGGCGGTTTCCCGCTTGACCTGTTCGTTATCCACGACAATCTCGGCATGGAAAATCTTCTGCTCGATGCGTTCGTCGAAGTTATCGGCGACTGCTCCGACAAACATACCCTGCGTTAAGTTGCTGATTTTGGATGCCGGGATAAGGCTATCCATCTGGGTATTGATGGAAACGGAAGTCTCGTTGCGGTTGATAGTCATGTTCTGCCGTTTCTGCAAGACCTTGCCGAAACGTTCACTTAACGTTTTGGCGGTTTCGGCAACTACCTGACCTGCAAAGACATTGCCGACGGTGTTGCAGATAACGGCACTCTCCTTGTCGCCGTAATCCCTTTTTAACTGGCTGAAATCCTGAAAGCCGAGCATGACGGCTACCTTGTTACTTCGGGCGGTGGCAATGAGGTTATCCAGCCCACGCATGTAGATGGTGGGTAACTCGTCAATGATAACGGCGGATTTGAGCCGTTTCTTCTTGTTTATCAGCTTGACAATTCGGGAGTTATACAGTCCCAACGCTGCGCCGTATATGCCCTGCCTGTCGGGATTGTTACCGACTACAAGCACTTTCGGTTCTTCGGGATTGTTGATGTCGAGTGTGAAATCATCCGCCGTCATCACCCAGTAGAGAGCTGGGGAAATCATGCGGGAAAGCGGGATTTTGGCACTGGCTATCTGCCCCTGCAACTGTTCCACCGCCGAACTTTCCCAAGCATCCATGAACGGGGAAAGATAGTTCTCCAGTTCGGGGTAACTTGTCAGGATAGGGAAAATATCGGCGTACTTCCGGTTCAGAAATTCTATCGCATGGGGGAAGGTGCAATACTTGCCGTTCTTGTAGATTTTCAAATACCATATAATGCTGGCTAACAAAATGATAGGTGATTCAACAAAGAAGTCGCCCTGCTTGCTGATCCAAGTCCGATTGAGGTTGAGCATAATCGTGTACGCACTCTCGTAAGCATCGGATATGTCCGTCATAAAGTCCGGGTGAATAGGATTACAACGGTGGCTACCCGCCGGATCATCGAAATTTATCACGTAGAATTTCGGTTTGACCTTGTAACCGTCCAGATTATTAATCAGATGGTTGTAAGCAATCTCGGAAAGGTCGGGATATTTGAAATCATATAGGAAAACGGAAAATCCTTTTTCGATAACCTGCTTAATATACTGATTGATAATCGCATAGGATTTCCCGCTGCCCGGAGTTCCCAATACCATTGTCGCACGAAAAATATTAACGAGGTTAATCCATCCGTCATACGTCTTTCCCCTGAACCAGAACCGGGTACGAAGATTGACGGAATACTCGTTCTCCTTGAGTTCAGTTTCCTGCATAAAGGATTCGTTCTCCACGTTGAACACGTCTTCAAGCAGGTTGGTTTTGAGCAGGCGGGACATCCATAAGCCTGCCATAAGCAGAAAGATATATCCGGCTGTGAGGGTGGCAATGTAGAACACCGTGTTTGCCGATAAGGGCAAAGGGAGCGCCAAGAGCCACCAGTTGAAAAAGAACAGCAACAAGCCCGTCACGCCGCAAAGGATTATCTTGCGCCAAGTGATTTTCTGCTCCTTCACGCCCTTAGTCCCCAAACAGGAAAGGGCGAGGAACAGTACGGCAAAGAGCTTCGTCCAAAAGATACTGGAAAACAGCCCGGCGGTGCGCTGGAAACCGAGCAGGATTCTATCGACTACGCCGATATTGATACCCCACTCCTGAATAGATTGGTAACAGAACCAATAAATATTGATTACTACAAATAAAATGCTGATAGCACGCATGAACTCCATTACTTTGGCAAGTCCACGCAAATCATCTTCGTTTTGCATATTGATATACTTTTAAAATTGTAAATACTGCGGAAGGTTACTGCTGCCTGCCGTACCTGCGCCTTTTCTTCTTTTTCCGCTGCGGTGGTGCGGGCTGGTCGCCGGATGCGCCGCCCTGCACGGGTGCGAACAGGCTGAGAGCGTCCGCCACGTTTGGGGCGGTGTTGTCCTTGTGGTCGGGCTGGTATTCGGTATCATGCCCGTTCCACTGGGATGCGCCCGTATGCTCCTGTTGCTGTGCGGGACGTTCCACTTCGCTTGTCTGTGGCGGGTGAATACCGTCCTGCCCGGCGAAAAGGTCGTTGAACACGTTAGCTGAAAACTCCTTGCCCAGACGGGAACCGTTGAAAACGGTCTTGTCGGCATGGTCGATGAAGGTCGTCCCATAGATGCGCCCCGCATCGTTGGTGCGGAATACCACGCCGATCCCCTGCCGCATGAGTTCACGCTCGAAAAGTACCCGGTCACGCCCTGCGGTCTGCATGGCGGATGCTATGCGGGCGGCGGTATCGGTGGCAATGTCCTTGTGGCTCTTCACCCATGCGGCGGAAGAGAGCATACGCTTTTCCAGTGCGGCAATACCCGCTTCTTTTCCAAAGACGGAAGATTTGAAAGGTTTGCCGACCTTGTTGCCGTCCTTGTCCGTCGCCGAATAGGACAAGCCGTGATACTCCCGTCCGCCATATTCCCCTTTGACTTCATCCACCGTTATGCCGTAGAGCGAAAGTACCGCACGGTATTCGCCGAGCGACTGGAAACGCCACTCACGGGCTATCGGTCGGATCACTCCCGCCAACTGCCCTTTGAGGTTGCCGCACTCGTAATCGACGGGCGACAAGGGCAGCCCTTCCTTCCACTCCTTTTTGGTAGCCGGGGTAAGGTCGAACTGCTGTTCCAGTTCCCGGCAGACCTTCATGGAACGCTCGTGTTCGTAGCTGTCGGAAATTGCCCGCCCGGTTTCGTCCACACGGACGGAAACGATATGCAGGTGTTCCCGCCCGATGTCGTTGTGGCGGTAAACAATATAAGGCTGGTCGCCGAAGCCCATGCGCTGCATATACTGCTCCGCCAATTTTATGAACTGTTCCTCACTCACGCAATCTTTCGGATCGGGATTGAGCGAGATGTGCAGGATGGGTTTCTCGGTCTTGCGGTTGGCGGTCAGGTAGTCCCCGAACGAACGGGAAATATGCTCTATCGTATAAGGATTGTCGCCCGGCGGTTCGATAATCCGGTTGCCGAAAAGCACGTCCGCATGAAGTTCGTCCACCTTGATTTGGTTGTAGGCAAGCACCCCGTACAGGCTGCCGCCGTGTGAAATCTTGGCTATCATCTGACGGGGTATCTGGTTTGAAACTCTTCCGCCAGTGCGGAAATCTGTTTGCTAAGTTCCACCAGTTCGAGGGTGTGCTGTTCCAGTTTATAGAGGAAAGCGAGTGCCTTCTTCTCCGAGAAATTGGATTTGAGCGCACGTACACATTGGTTGTAATTCACGCCAATGCTGCGGAACTGGGAATGAAAAGAGGTCAGGCGCATGTAGAAATCCTGCGTACCCTTATCCAGTTTGACGACCTTTATCTCCCTGCCGAAGAGTGCGGAAACGATAAATTCGGCACGGGTTGCCTTGCCGGATTCATCGAAAAGGGCAAGGAAACGGGCGTTGTCTTCGTCACTTAGACGGAACACGTAGCGGTGGCGCATCTTGTCGGTTTTGGGCTTTCGCCCGTGGTTGTTGGAATACTTCTTCTGACTATCCATAGTCCTATTAAATTTTAAGTGAAACATGGGTTGAAAACTGCCGTATGCTTACGGCTCTCCCCCGCAAAGGAAAATCCAACTCCGGCGGATTTTGCACCAGCGGGGCAAGGTGGTGGTGTGGCACGGAAAGCGAAGCGAGTGCCGCAGCACACAACTTGCTAATTTCGGTTGAAATTAAAATCCGTCCTACCGGACAGAGTAAGTATTCGATAAACTCCCTCGTATATTGGGTAACGTATGTTCATAATGTCGTTTATTCATTTTATCGTTCTATGATTTATTGTTACATCAATTCAACCCAAAGATGTGCGGGTTCTATAGTAAT
>ENA-OQNI01000235-OQNI01000235.1-human-gut-metagenome-genome-assembly--contig:-NODE-235-length-86957-cov-13.865127_pt1 | contig 86957 bp, 79 predicted proteins | sample MGYA00242627_ERZ504876 | MGnify/ENA primary metagenome ERZ504876 (study PRJEB26092, sample SAMD00036386) | human gut metagenome | host: Homo sapiens | study: EMG produced TPA metagenomics assembly of... | reverse complement strand
ATCATTGCTTATGCCGCTGATGCTGGAATGAATATCGTCATTCCGGCTAAACGAAATCGCAAGCAGCAGCGGGAGTATGACCGTTACTTGTATCGGCTTCGTCATCTGGTGGAAAATGCTTTTTTGCACCTGAAACGTTGGCGAGGCATTGCTACTCGATATGCAAAAACTACAACATCTTTTCTGGCTGCTGTGCAAATTCGTTGCATTGCTATTTGGTGTACTGTTTTGACCTGATCTTGTGTAGACACTATTTAATGAAAAAAGTATTCTTGGCTTTTCCGAAGAAACCACTCTGGAAGATTGGCTTCTGTATTGGCTTGATGCTTATGTAAAGCCCGTTTCCAAACCGTCCGGCTATGAGCACTATCGAGATAATTGCGTAAAACACATCATTCCTGCAATAGGAGAAATCCAACTTGGAAACCTGACGCCACGCGTGTTGCAGCGCTTTTTCAACGAGCAGGCACGGACAGGCAATCTTCGTACCGGGGGACCGCTGTCCACTAAGAGCCTGCGCAATATGCGGGCCGTGTTGGATGTTGCATTGAAGCTCGCTACGGCCGAAGAATTGATGCCCAGCAATCCCGTTCCGCTGACCGCAATCAAGTCTGTGAAAAGCCGCCGGGTTCAAATTATGACCAATGACTCCCAGAGGGTCTTGGAAACATATCTGTTCGAACATTTCGGTCACAAAGAAGCCGACATTCTACTGGCACTGTACACAGGTATGCGTTTGGGCGAGATCTGCGCCCTGCGGTGGAAAAATTATCAGGAATCCACCGGGATGCTCTCCGTTGAAAGTACCGTGCGCCGCATCAGTGATATCGACTCAAGCCCTATGGCATCAAAGACGCAGCTGGTATTCGGTTCTGTAAAGACAACTTCCTCGGAACGAGAGTTATATATGCCAGACGTGGTACAGCAGTTGTTGAAGCTGCAGCGGGAGCGCTTTGCAAAAGAGTTCAGTCGGGAAGCCTGCGACGAAGATTTTATCGTTTTTAATCGTTGCGGCCGTGTGATGGACCCGGACAACCTCAGCCATTACTTTTCGCGGATTCTGCGGCAACTGCATCTGGAACATGTCAAATTTCACGCCATGCGACACACGTTTGCGACACGCGCTATCGAAAACGGCATCGACGTCGCAACGGTATCGGGCCTGCTGGGCCATGCCGATGTGACGACACCACGCATTTCTATGTGCATCCTCGGGATGAAGCTATGCGAGCCGCTATGCGTGGCATTGTGCCGGTAGGAACAGCGAACTTCGGGAACGGCGCGTAGCCAAATAGACATTTTAGGAAGTTCGAGCATATGAAACATTTGCTATGCTGTTCTATTCGCCACCTAAACAAAGGCTTGCAAGTCATCAATGTTGTCACATACAGAACTTCGTAAGATATTTTTGATGTACTCGTATACCATAGCCTCTTTTTTAGTAACAGGATTCATAGATGGTATTATCATCTGCAGCGCTTTACCCAGTGCCTACTCAGCAGGGGGTTCAGAGTATTGTCCTCTTCTACTGGTTCGGTTTATGTTGTTATATACAGCACCTGACGTCAAAAGGCAACTTATTGAGCACAGACAACATCTTGCGGAAAACAGTTGCGCCCAAAGGAAGCTTGTGATACTATTTTTATCAAATAATGTCGACAGACAATGCACAGATCAATGAGAAGACATTGCCGCAAATAACCGTAAGACTATTATTCGCTACGTCATCGCGCTTTGCGTTTTACCAGTATAACCACAAAAGTTCTGCACTTTGCGCTGATTTCTCTGTTTTTTCTCGGCAAAGCTGCGTTCCTTCGACTCGAACCTGCTGTCTTACAGTGTTTTCAAAGCCTTTGTTTTCTTATGTCGCGTGTACTTACCAGGTGTATCTTCAGGCCGGGCATAACGTTCAAAAGTAGGGAGTGTATGCAAAGTGAATGAAAGCAAACTGGATGTAAAAAAGAAAGCGGTCATCGAGATCGCAGAAAATTTGTTTTTGTCACAGGGTTTAGCAACGACCGAGATGAAGGAGATTGCCCGTTGTGCATCGATTAGCCGCAGTACACTGTACAGAATGTTTGATTCAAGAGAGACGCTGGCCTTTGCGGTCGCGGACAAATGCCTGCACGAACTGTTTGGCCCCAAGCCTATGGAAATATACGGCACCGATCGATCCGGGTTTGAGATCCTGCGCAGCTATTCCAGCAATTTGATCGAGACGATGATCCAGGGCGTGCGCTACGTAAAATACCTCAGCGAATTTGACCAGATGTTTTCTGGCGATTATCCAGACACACCGGAAGCACGGAAATACGTGCAGTTCAACCGGCAGCGCCACGATCGTCAGATCCTGCTGAATATCCTGCGCCTGGGGACGGAAGACGGAAGCATCCGCGGGGATATCGACGCCAATATGCTGGAACTTACCATCGGCAATACGCTCCTTGGCGTCGCGCAGCGAATCCTCCCACGGGAAAAAAATTACCGGCAGGAATACGGCTATGGGCGGGAAATCCTTTACAATGTCATGGAACTGATGGTGGAAGGCGTGCGCAATAAAGACGCTTAATAGCGTTTTTTTAGGTGGACGGCCGTAAAAGCACAGCGGCCCGCGGCAAGAAAAAACACATAAAAAATTAATATTGACACACGTGTCTCACTTTGATACAATGTACTTGAAGGTGAGACGCGTGTGTCATTTTTTGCATGCGCTCTATGACGGACCAGAAAATGTAAGGAGGTATTTATTATGAAAAGGTTCACAAGTATGTTCCTCGCGGTATGCATGTTAGCGTTATCGGTTTCCGGTTGCTCCCAATCTTCCGGGGCGGAAGCGTCGACGTCCGCTGCGTCCACGGCTTCTGGGGATGCAGCGGAAGAAATGATCACCTTGACCTATTGGGACGGCTGGGCTGATGTTGGGACGGAGCCTACCGCGGCGGCTGTGACGTATGCGCTTGAAGAGTGGGAGAAAGAAAACCCGAATATCCAAATCGTGGCGGATCACACTACCTCTACCTCTGGCGCGTATAAAACCAAGATCAAGACAGCGCTGTCTTCCGGGGAAGCACCGGATGTGTTCCTGATGGATAAAGGCTCGTTTGCACAGCCTTATATCGACGCCGGCAAACTGCTTGAACTGGATTCCTACCTGAGCGAGAGCCTGGACGGTATGAAGGAGGGCGTTATCGAGACGGCTTCGTCCGGCGGAAAGATTTACGGTGTGCCGTTTAATATGCATGTCAACGGCATTTACTGCAATACAGAATTGTTTGAGAGTAACAACATCAGCTACCCCACCACGTGGGAAGAACTCATCGACGTATGCCGGCAGTTCAGCGAGTTGGGCATCACCCCCATTGCCATGGGCAACAAAGAGCTATGGCAGGCCATCCAGCTGTTCGAACCCATGATGCTCAGCGAGGCTGGCTATGATTACTGCCTCGATGCGATCAATCGGCTGGAATCTTTTGACTGCGAGGCGACGGTCAAAGCAGCCAATATCATGCTGGAACTGGCGAAATCCGGCGCGTTTTCGAAAGGCGCGGCTGGTTTAACCTTTACCGAGGGCGCAGCTGAGTTTGCACAGGGTACGGCGGCCATGACCATCAACGGTACATGGGGCCTTGCTACGTTTGAGGGGGATTCTGTGGTGGTAGACGGTAAAGTCAAGATCATTCCGTTCCCCCGTTCGCAGGCCCCCCAAGTGACGGAGACTGTGCTGCAGGCGGGTCCGTATGAATATTTTGCGGTCAACCCGGATTGCGCGCACCCACAGGAGGCGGTTGAGTTTGCCGTATTCATGAGCCAGAAGATCTCCGACTACTGCTATCAAAATGGTTTGGGTCTGCCGGTATGGGATACCGAAGGCCAGACCAGCAGTGAACTGTTCCAGCAGGCGCTGGACGAAGCCGCTACGGCAACGCGCTTTATGTCTGGCTGGGACTTCTATTTCGACAGCGACGTGACGGTAGACTATATGAACCTAGTTTCTATGCTGCTGCTCGACCAGACCACGGCAGAAGATTTTGCCGAGCAGTTGCAGCAGGCAAATACGAAATAATGCAGGTTTATATAAGTCTCAGAGGAAACGAGTAAAAAGAGGGGGTATTATGAAGAAAATTTTGTCAGACAAACGAGCTATTGTGATATTTTTGCTGCCGGCTGCGCTTGTGTATGCGATTTTTGCGATATACCCCGTCATCATGTCCGGGTACTACAGTTTACTGGATTGGAATGGCGTGGGAGACGCGAAGTTCATCGGACTGAGCAATTATGTAAACCTTTTCGTCGGCAACAATGATGGCTTCGGCAGTGCGCTGCTCAACTCGTTCATTCTCGCTTTTTTGTCGGTGTTCGTTCAGTTGACCTTATCCCTGGTTCTAGCGTTGGCGATCACGTACCCTAAAGTGAAGAAACAGGAACGGTTCTACCGCACCGTATACTTCCTACCGGCGATCGTATCAACGGTCATCATTGCAGAACTGTGGAAAAAGATCTATCACCCGTCTTATGGCCTGCTCAACGGCTTCCTTGGTATGCTTGGCTTGGAAAGCTGGCAGCGGGAATGGCTGGGCGATACCGAAACCGCGTTGATCGCTGTATTCATCCCCATCGTTTGGCAGTACATCGGCAACCATATGCTTATGATGTATTCTGCGATCAAAGGCGTACCGAATGAACTGCTGGAAGCGGCCTGTATCGACGGCGCATCCTATTTGCAGACGTGCTTTCTAGTGACGATCCCGATGATCAAGGACATGATCATCGTCTGCGTTACCTTTGCCATCGTCGGCTCGCTGAAGGTGTTCGACCTGGTATACGTCATGACGAATGGTGGGCCACTGCATGCCACTGAAGTCCCCGGTACGCTGATGTACTCGGCTATTTTTCAAAAAAACCAATACGGATACGGAAGCGCGATCGCGGTATTCATTGTGCTCGAATGCGTGCTCTTTACCTTTGCGTCCCGCTGGTTGATGTATCGAGCGTTCGGGGACGACAGAGAAACAAAAACTTCCCGTCGCAAGGGGGGGCGCTAAAATGAAAACGCTGCAAAAGCCAAAACTTCCACACTCTCCCGGTTTGGTCCTAACGACGATAGTTTTGATGACCGTGGCGCTGGTGCAGATATTTCCCTTTTACTGGATGCTGACGTTTTCCTTGAAGAGCAACGCCGATATCTATGGAGGAAATATCGCGGGTCTACCCACAACGCTGCATTTTGAAAACTATGTCAAGGCATTTACCACCGGGAACATCGGAGTATATTTGAAAAACAGCGTGATCATCACGCTGGTGACGATCGCGGTGGTAACTTTGCTGGCCTGTATGGCGTCTTACGCCATGCTACGTATGGAGTGGAAATTTCAAGGGGCGGTGTTTGCGCTGTTCCTGCTGGGGTATATGATTCCAATGCATGCGACGTTGCTGCCGCTGATGAAATTGCTTGGCAAACTGGGGCTGTTGGATTCCCGCCTGGCATTAATCTTCCCCTACATCGCGTTTGGGCTACCGTTTGCAATTTACATTTTGTCAGGCTTTATGCGCGCGATCCCGCGGGAACTGGAGGAAGCGGCCTGCATCGACGGCTGCAACATATTCCAGATCTTTTTCCGCGTTATCATGCCGCTGCTGAAACCGGCAATTTCCACCATCGTGATTTTTACGTTTCTGAGCGCATGGAACGAATTGATGTTGGCAATGACATTTATCAACGACGCTTCCAAAAAAACGCTGACTTACGGGATCATGAGTTTTGAAGGGCAGTATGCGGTCGACTGGGGGACCGTCGGCGCAGGGCTGTCGATTGCAACGATCCCGGTGTTGATCTTCTACCTTATTTTTGCCGAAGCGTTCCAAAAAGGTATCGTCGCCGGCGCTGTCAAAGGGTGACGGCGATGTGCGACTGGTAATTACAGGAGGACAAAAATATGAATCCATGGAGACCGAACAGCCCGTTGAGCGGGATGCCCTTGATCAAGGATGGGGTACGCTCCAAACGGGAATCAAGCTATGACCGAACCGGCGCCAACCGGGACTTCGTCCGTGTGGAAACGGGCGAGACCGCCACGCTGTGCGACATTGAAGGCTGCGGCTGTATTAAACATATTTGGCTGACGACGTTCTGCCAGGCACCGCAGTTTCTGCGCAAACTGGTACTGGAAATGTACTGGGACGGCGAAACGAACCCCAGCGTTCGGACCCCGCTCGGCGATTTCTTCGGTGTCGGCCATGCCATGAGCAAACATTTTGTGTCGCTGCCGATCAGTATGATCACGCTGAAGCGCAACGGACCCAACGGCCCTTACGGCCCTGCCATGAACTCGTTTTTCTCTATGCCGTTCGGTTCCCGCGCCCGCATCCAGATTATCAACCAAAGCGAGATGCCGGTAGAAAGCCTTTTCTATCACATCGATTACGAGTTATACGACGAACCGATCCCCGCGGATATGGGGCGTTTCCACGCGACATGGAACCGGGAAAATCCCTGCAAGGCCGTACCGCAGCCGGTATCGCCGAGCAATGCCGCGGCTGATCTGCCAGGCGTCAACTTGACGGGGGATGAAAACTACGTGGCGCTTGAGGCTACCGGGAAAGGGATCTATGTCGGCATGGTGTTGAATGTGGACAACTTTAATGTGTCCAACCAGCAGCACCCGTGGTTTGTGGAGGGCGACGATATGATTTTTATTGACGGCGAAAGCTGGCCGCCCTCGATCCACGGCACTGGGCTGGAAGACTATTTCCACTCGGCCTGGTGCTTCCCGACCGGGGAATATGAATCGCCCTACTATGGCACGTCTCTTGCCAGCGATACGCAGGAGCACTTCGGAAAATGGAGCCTTTACCGCTTCCATGTGGAGGAACCGATCTATTTCCAGAAATCCATCCGCGTGACGTTTGAACATGGCCACAACAATGACCAGGCAAACGATTGGTCCAGCGTAGCGTACTGGTATCAGCTGGAACCGCATAAAGATCTGCCTGCGCTGCCGGACGTAGAACAGCGCCTGGCCAGGCGCTGGCCTGATTTTGGAATCTGGAACCGATAGGAGCTTGCCATATGCCATTCAAACCAGACTTTTTATGGGGGGCTTCCACCTCGGCTTACCAGGTGGAAGGCGCCAGCGCAGAAGACGGGAAAGGCCCGTCTGTGCAGGATATCAAGACCCTCCCGCCCGGCACGGCGGATTTTACGGTAGCCAGCGACCATTACCATCGCTTTCGGGAGGATATTGCCCTGATGGCGGAAATGGGGCTCAAAGCATACCGCTTCTCTATTGCATGGACACGCATCTATCCGCAGGGGGACGGCCCTGTGAATGTGCGAGGGCTTCAACATTACAGCGAGGTGATCGATACTTGCTTAGCGCACGGCCTCACGCCGATCGTGACGATGTATCATTTTGATCTGCCCGCGGCTCTGGATGCCGCGGGCGGGTGGAACAATCGGGCGACGATAGATGCGTTCGTGCAGTATGCACGCACACTGTTCGAACAGTTCGGGGATCGGGTCAAATACTGGCTGACGATCAATGAGCAGAATATGATGGTGCTTTGCGGCGATGCGGTGGGCACGGTCGGAAACCAAGAAGAGGCCCGCCGCACGCTGTACCAGCAGAACCACCACATGCTGCTGGCGCAGGCACAGGCTGTGGCGCTTTGCCACAGCCTTGTGCCGGATGCGCGCATCGGTCCGGCGCCCAATATTTGCAGCATTTATCCGCGCACCTGCGCACCGGAGGATGTTCTTGCCGCGCAGGATTTTGAAGCGCTGCGCAACTGGCTGTATCTTGATGCAGCAGTGTACGGGACATATAATCCCACGGCCTGGAACATCCTGCGGCGCAAAGGAGTCGAGCCGACGATCCTGTCGGCTGACAGGGAAATATTGAAAGCGGGCAAGCCCGACTTTTTGGCTTTCAACTATTACAATACCATAACGGTGCAGGCGCCTCAAAACACGCCTGACATGCAAACGACGCATGATCAGCAGACCGGGACTACGGAACCCGGGTTCTACGAGGGAGTCATCAACCCCTATCTTGGCAGGACACGGTTTGGCTGGGAAGTAGACCCCGTCGGGTTCCGCACAACGCTGCGCGCAGTATATGAACGCTATCGTCTGCCGTTGCTGGTCACAGAAAACGGCTTGGGAGACTGCGACTCTCTGGATGCGGACGGAACGGTAACTGACGATTATCGGATCGAATACCTGCAAGCTCATATCGCGCAGATGCAGCGTGCCGTCGAAGACGGAGTTGAGATCATCGGCTACTGCCCTTGGTCGGCGCTCGATCTAATCAGCACACACCAGGGCATCCGTAAGCGCTATGGATTTATTTATGTCAACCGTACGGACGAAAAGACTCTTGATTTGCGTCGGGTCCCTAAAAAGTCATTTTATTGGTATCGTGATGTAATCCGCTCCGCAGGGATCGGGAAGGCGTGCGCCAGCCCTTGCGCAGCATACAAATAGCAAGGGGATAAATTATGGAATACCTCGTGATCGACGTAGGCGGAACTGCCATTAAATATGCGTGCATGAACGAGAATGCGGAATTTCTGGAAAGAGGCGAGATTCCTACGCCAATGGACAGCCTAGACAGCTATCTGGCGGCGTTAGGTACGATCATCCACCGATATGACCACAATGTCGAAGGAATCGCCATGTGCGTACCCGGCATCATCGACAGCGTACAGGGCGTTTGCATCACAGGGGGGAACCTACGCTATGTAAAGGGCCTGCCGCTGGCCACGCTGCTGGAAGAACGGTATGGGCTGCGGGTATCACTGGAAAATGACGCCCGCTGTGCGGCCCTAGCCGAACTTTGGCGAGGAAGCCTTAAAAACTGCGCAGACGGTGTCGTGATCGTACTGGGTTCGGCGGTAGGCGGTGCGCTTGTGAAAAATGGCAGCATCCATAAAGGCAGCCATTTTTCAGCAGGAGAGATCAGTTTTATCGAAAAAGATGGGGACATTTCCGACATCTGCAACTCGGTCGGGTATCAAAATGGCGTTCTATCGCTGTACAGGCTGGTGGAGCAACAAACGGGGATTCCGGCGGCCGAGCTGGACGGTATACGGATCTTCGAGATGGCGAATCGCGGGGATGCTGGCGTGCTGGAAGCGATTGACCGTTTCGCCAAAAGTTTGGCACGGGTGATCCATAACATCCAGGCGATCTACGACCCGGAAGTGTTTGCGGTAGGCGGCGCGATCAGTCAGCAAAACCTTTTCATAGAGTCACTGATCCGCAACGTGGATTCTATATACAATCGGTTGCCATTCACAGCCCCCCGGGCTAAAGTAGTGCCCTGCCGCTTCCGCAATGCTTCCAATTTGGTGGGAGCATTGTATCATCACCTTGCCACAGCGGATCCATCTTGTTGCCGGCTTGAGACAAACGGATAAGGAGCAATTACAGATTTTGTAGTCTGTACAGTTCGTAGTAACGCAAAACAGAGTTATGTATCGCCTTCGCAGCCGGTAGCGAAAGACAATCTGATCTATCTTTCATTTGGGCAGGGTTCGGCCGCGAAAGATTAAATGCCGTTGCTTCTAAGGCATAACGGTTAGGCTGAAAATTAAGGTAACGTGTCGATTGAGTTCGGCACGTTATTTTTTTTCGGTCGAAAATTGCAAGTGCAAGTTGGACACCTGCACAGTAAAAATTAGTTCATGAACCGTGGGCATGAGGAGAGCCTCTGGCTGTCCTCGTGAGCTTGGTTGCCGCAGCCCGCAGGCTGCGAATTCTTAATGCTGGTAGACCCGGTCAAGGAAGTTGTCAAACAGTTCCTCCGGGGTATGGTAGCCAAGATTCCTGCGTGGTCTCCCGTTGAGCTTGTCAGCTGCCATTAAGATGTCCTCATCAGAGAACTGTTCCATTGACACGCCCTTGGGGATGAATGCCCGGAACAGGCCGTTGTGCCGCTCGTTCTGAGCACGCTCCCAAGATAAGTAGGGGTGGGCAAAGTAAACCTTACTGCCCCAAGCCTCGGCCTGAGCGAAGTCAGCAAACTCGGAGCCGTTGTCCACCGTAATGGTCTTGAATAACTGGGAGAACTTGTCTCCGTACTCGGCTTTCAGATTCTTCATGGCGGCTGTAACGGCATCTGCTGTCTTGCCGGGGATACGGAAAGCAAGGTAGGCTTCCGTCACTTTCTCCACGAGGGAAAAGACAACAGACTCCTTCCCATCACGTTTGCCAACCACGGTGTCGCCTTCCCAATGGCCTTCCTCCACCCGGAGAGCGGCGATTTCGGGACGCTCATCAATGCTTTTGCTGTAGGCTTTCTTGTTCTCCCGCGTCGTCTTTTCCTTGCGCTGCTTACGTTTCAGGGCATCCGGCACTTCGGTCACAGAGATGGGCAGATTCCCGGCCCACAGTTCGTTGTAGAGCGTGTGGGTGCAGCTCATCTCATCTTCCGGGAACAGGTTATGAAGTCTGGCATATCCCACACAGGCGTCGAGAGACCAATGTTCAGTCCGAACTTTATCGGTGAGCCAGTTGATGAAGCTGCTACACTGAGCAATCTTGTGGGGCTTCTTGGAGTACGTTCTGTTGGCTCTGTAAACCGCCTCTCCACGCTTTGCGGAGTAACCGGGCGCTCTGCCCTTATTGCTCTTGCGAGGCGGTGTACCACGCTTCAATTCGTTTGAAATGGTGGTGGGCGAGCAGTTAAGCTCTTTGGCGATGGCTCTCCCGGACAACCCTTGACGGACGAGGCTTTGAATGGCTCCACGGTCTTCCCGCTGAAGGTGCTGCCCCCTCTTGCGTTCCGGCATAATCGTGGTATACTTTTGGCAGTCCATAGTGATTGCCCTCCTTGGAGAATGTGGTGTAGGAACTCCATTCTACCATGCTGGAAAAATCACTATGGATTTTTTGTTAAGTGTCCAACTTCATTATGCTATCAACCATTTTTTTCGGTTATTGAAATTGCTTTTATGCACTATATGTGTTTGTAACGAAATACCGATCATTCGCAGAGTCGCTGCTAACTTGTTGTTACGATAGTAAAACGCAGTGAAGCAATTTTGAGTGCCGTTTTTGACGCAACAATGCATCCGCGCTTAGGGGTAATTGGGGGTAAATTGGGGGTAAAACATTGGGCGAAATTATAGAATGCAAAAAAGGAAACCCTGATGAACCGTGGCAACAGTAATAAGGAACTAATTCAATTTTTTATGTGTCCAGAATTCTGGGTACATATCATTGGGTGCCTTCGCTTTTTTGCTTTTAAATATTTGCTTTCCCTCTCGGCTGTGCAGACGGTTGATTCGGGGTAGCATCCATAATCGCAGCGATTATGGATATTCGGTATCAGGAAATGGCGACTTGACCGGTAAATGTCATGATACCGAACCAGAGCAGGAACGCGGAAAAAACGAAGAAACCGATTCCACCCAAAACAGGCCTTCGCGGTCTGTTTTCCGTAATGCGTTCCGGCTTAGCCGGGTCATAGTATCCCATCACCTGCCGTCTCAGATCCCGCTTGCTGGAAAGGGCCTGACGGCTTGCATACTGATAGGTCCTGCCATTTACCGCATACTCATAGGTTGGAAGATACACCGTCTCCCGGCGCAGCCGATCACTGCCGTCCTTTTGGTGTTCCCACCGTTCATCGGCCGATTCCTCGATCCATACCACCTTCATCATCGTGGTGCCTGTGTACCGCCGCATGTCATCCTCGTATTCCTTCTGTGCGCTTTTTCGACGATGGACACCAAGCCATGCCATCAGCACGGCCGCGAGGAGAAAGCCAATGCCCGCTGTGATATACTGCATATACCCTGCGGGCCATGCCACAAGCGCTACTGCAAGAATGAAACCGATCAAGATAACTTTGATACTCTTCATACGTCCTCCATCCCGCCGCCATGGGCGGAGATATCCTCTTATGATACCGGTGGTTGGTTTTGCACGGCATCTACAAACAAGATGGTCAGCCCGATATATGCGGCACTTGCCAATGCCAGCAGAACGCAGAGGACGACACAGACCGATTGAACCGGTTTCCGCAAGTAACGGTGGGAGAGAACGATCCCCAGCAGTGACAGTGCCAGCAACAGCACAGCATGCCAAAGAGTCATATTGTCTACCTCCTTTACAAGTCGCGGATTGCGTCGATCATATCCGTGAACCAGTGCAGTTCACGGGCAAAGCGCTGGCGCAGCTGTGCCGGGGTTTCCCGAGCCTTGCCAATATCGAAAAAGCCGCGGCCGCTGTGAACGGCGATATACACCCTGCCGTCGGGGTTGAGATTCACGGCAAATTTACCGATGGAGGAATCCGCCAGTGCCAGGATACGCTCCATGCGGCCAGGGGTCAGGATGCGAAGGGCTGCCGCTTCATCGTCGCTGCTCAGATTGAAGCGTTTGTCGAAGACCTCGCTGCCTGTTTTGATAGTCTTGGCGCTGAACAACTTATCCAGCCTTTCTCTCGGCCAGATGGTCAGCCATGTCGGAAATTCTTGTCCCAGCTCACACAGCATCCACTGACCGGTGTAGACAGGCTGCTCGTTTTTTTTCCACAGGCCCGTTTCCTCCCGCTGGACCTCGTTGACCTCCGTTAAGCTTTCACAATACGGTGGTAGCCCAGAAACTTGCGGTCGGAGATAGGATAGCCAGCTGCACGCATGGCGTACATGACACCATCCATCACCATGTCAAGTTCCTTGGAGACGGTAACCATTTTTACTTCTTTCTGCATTTTGCCAAGCTCATCCATTGTGAGCTGTGTTTTGAGCGGCGCGTTATATTCGTCCGTTTCTTTTTTTCCCAAAAGAGCAAGACGCTGTCCCCGGTCTTGGATGTATTCTGTTTTGACCTTCAGATCAAAACGGTCCAGCAGAGGGAGATACTTGCGCTCTTCCGGATCGTAAGGATTGGGCATTTCATTGGAAGCACCGAAAAAAGAAATCGTGGGCAGCTGCAGCTCCCGGCCCTCGTTTGCATAAAGCCGTTCGTTGAGTGCAGTCAAAAGAGAGTGGAGTACGCCGCCGTTCGCCTTAAACAGCTCGTCCAACATCACAATATCTGCTTCCGGGATTTTTCCCCGGGTGAGCAGCGACGGAGTGCTGCCGTAAAGGGAGGCAAGCACAGAACGCATCTCGGCCAGGACCTTGCGCTGCTGCGACATTTGGAGCAGCGTTTCCTGTGTCGGGACTTTTTTGTAATCCTCATAGAGTGCTTTCAGCGCATCACGCATCTGCACATAGGCCTGATCGCTTTCCAATACGTCGCTGGCAACGCCACCCGGAATCAAACTGGACATGTCCAACCGGCCGAACAGCTTTTCCTCGTCGGTCTCATTGTTGAACTGATAAGCGAAAAAGCGGGAATCTTTTAAGCAATCGGCAAACAGGCGGACGGCCGCCGATTTGGCCTGCCCGTTTTGTCCGAGAATAAACAGGTTGCTTCCTGTGAGCAGGGCAACTGCCATATCCCTCAAAAGCTCACTCCGTTCGGCCAGCCGCTCGTTCAGCGCGGTGAGGACTGTGTTCATTTTCTGGTTCAAGTTGGTCATTTTTACGCTCCTTTTCTCAAGCCGTCTCTTGGTACGGCGGAAAATACAACAGGTGCAGCGGTTGTACCCGTTCGATCCTGTGGTGCGACTGAGCCTTTGCGGGCAGCTGCTGGAAACTTTCTCTCGCATCTTTCTCAGATGGAAAGCGGCGTGCACCACAAAGGTTGCTGTATCAAAATAGTGGTCAACTTCTCAATTTCAGCGCAGTATTCGTTCCCATTTATACACATGTTTTGAGTTGTTCTTGACTTTGTGAACAGTTCCACTGGTGCAAAACCTGTGGATAGCGATGGTCTTGATAACGAAAACCAAAATATTCCGTTTTCATGCAGTTCTCTGGCAATTGGCTCAGCGTTCACGCCGAACACATCATACAGAGTGTCCTCATTATAAAAATCCGTGGGCTTGCCGAGAGAACACCGGGCGATATCGTCCATGGTATACAGCCCCATGGCTTCCAGCTTTTTCGTGTAACCCGCGCCCACCCGCCAAAAATCCGTGAGGGGACGATGATTCTAAAGTTTCTCCCGGTAACTCATTTCATTCAATTCCGCGATCCGCACACCATTCTCATCCGCTGGCACATGCTTTGCCCACACATCCATGGCTACCTTCGCCAGATACAAATTGGGGCCGATGCCAGCGGTGGCGGTGATGTCCGTTGTTTTCAAAACGTCAAGGATAATCTGCATCACAAAATCATGCGCGGAAATGTGAAAGCTGCCCAAATAGTGTGTCGCGACATATTTCAAATAGACTTTGTGAGTGGTTTTCTGCAAAGTGTCGCACTCTAGCATGATTCTTACAATGTTGCATTCATTCCCATTGCCAAGGCGAAGTAAAGGAACAGGAGATAGTATTTTTCGGTGGAAAAAGTGTTTCCCTTGTAGTAAAATGGAGTTAGTAGGAAAGGGTGAATTCCAGTGGATAATAATCAGCTGCAGCTTTTTGAAAATAAAGAAATCCGTACAGCATGGGACGAGGAACGGGAAGAATGGTGCTTTTCTGTCGTTGATGTTGTCGCTGTTTTGACTGACAGCCCAAATCCGCAAACTTATTGGCGGGTAATGAAAAAACGATTGAAAGATGAAGGAAATGAAACCGTTACAAAATGTAACGCTTTGAAAATGACCGCCGCCGATGGAAAAAAGCGATTAACCGATGTTGCCACAACAGAACAGCTTTTGCGAATCATTCAGTCAATCCCCTCGCCAAAAGCAGAACCATTTAAGCTGTGGCTTGCAGAGGTAGGCCGGGAACGCATAGAAGAAACCATAGATCCCGAGTTGATCATAGACCGTGCCCTTGAAACCTATTTGAAAAAAGGCTATTCCCGCGAGTGGATTAACCAGCGGCTGCAGGCAATCCAGGTACGTAAGGAACTCACCGATGAGTGGCAGGACAGAGGCGTACAAAAAGGTGTTGAATTTGCGATACTTACTGACGAGATTACTCGTGCATGGTCAGGTATGACGACGCGACAATACAAAAAGCTAAAAGGTCTAAAAAAGGAAAATCTGCGAGACAATATGACGACACTGGAAATTGTATTGAATATGCTTGCAGAGGCCACAACAACAGAACTGTCAAAGGTACACCAGCCGCAAGGTTTTGCAGAAAGCCGTGAAATAGCAAAACGTGGCGGTAGTTATGCCGGAGAAACGCGAAAATCTATCGAAGCGGATACCGGACGTTCTATCATCACTTCAGAGAATGCGGCACAATTAAACGCAGTTGTAACTGGTGTGATTGAGGGGGTTATAAATGCAGAAGATGAAAATGAGAAGTAAGCAAAAGTAAGAGGAAAAGTGGTATGAGAAGAAGCGTACGCCAAAATTAATAGAGTAGCCTAAAAAATTTAACAAAAATATTAGGAATGACATGCAAGAATAGATGGTGCTCTTTCTGCTGGAAACATCAATATCTGCTGCGTTCATATTCGATACTCCTTGTCGATGAAATTGTAATGGAGGATGCCATCTTTACCCATCGCCGATTCCATCTGTTTGCTGACACGAACGTTCAGGCTCTACCTGCATAAATCGAACACTGCGAACGTGAGGATGGCTGACTGACTCACGAACGGACGTGAAAGCCCTTGGGGTGAATGTCAGACCATTACTATCCCATTCTAACAGTTTGGGCAACGAGACGCCCCATGCCTATGGCTGGCTGCCGTAAATCAAGGGGCAAATATATAGTAACAAGGGGAAAATAAAAAATCCCGCAGCCTTTTGGCGGCGGGACAGAGGAATAGCGGGATATCAGATTATTCAGGCAGCGCCATGCCAAGCTTATCAGCGATCTCGTCCAGCTTCATGCCAGATTTTTGTGCCTGCTTGACAAGGAGTTTGATCTGATCGGCTTTGCTTTTACGCGGTTTGCGCTTTTTCGGCGTAAGTACGTCTTTCTTTTTGGCTTCCAGTTTAGCGATTTTTTCTTTAACAGCGGCGATCTTGTTATCAAATTCGGTGACAGACGCCGCTTTTTTGTTTTCCAATTCTAAAATGGAATCTTTCAGTTTTTCAATTTGGACATCCAAATCAGCAGCGATTTGTTCCGGGGTTCTCCGGACACGTTTTTCTTCAGACATTAAATCACACTCCAAACAAATATAGATTAAAGATAGTGGATAACTTAAATATATCACAGTCCAATAAAAGTAACAAGACAAATTGTGTCGGAAGATGAAATACAGATAACTGGATAAAAAACGCTGATGTAACAGCCTCGTGGAAATATTTCCGCGAGGCTGTTTGCATATATAAATGAATCTATAACAAGAAGGAGCGTCGATAGCAAACTGAAGTTTAAAGAAGCAGTTCAAACACAAGCATATACGAAAGCTGCAGGGATAGCTATCACCAAGTCCAATAACGTTTTCCCGAATTTCTTCTTGATGGCCAGCATTGCCTCCTGCCGCCTGCTGTCGCGGTCGGGCTGTTCTGTCGTAAAAGGCTACAAACAGCATTTATTCTCTGGTCAAACGCCGAATATTGCCAAGAATCAGAATGAGATCGTCGTCATTCAGCTTGCGAAGTTCATCAATCACACTTTGAAGCAGCGAAGGGTTTTCCAGGGATTCATCAAAAAACTGGCTGGGTGTGAGATTGAAATATTCACAGATCCGCAGAAATTCTGCCATGGGCGGCAGGGATTTCCCGGAAGAGATATTGTACACGTACCCTCGGCTGTGGCCGAGGTCGTAGCTCATCTGATATTCAGAAATGCCTTTTTTGAGACGGAGCTGGGTAATCCGTTCACGAATAAAATTTTCATCCATTGCTGTTTCACCACCTGTTTGCATCTAATTTTAGATGATGAAACCCGCTTAATAGTCGATTATTTTATGTTATTATTTGTGTACTAGCCTAATATTTTATGTTATAATCCAAATATATGCGATTAAAGATAATGGGTGCAAAAGTTGATTGAAACAATCGGCCGGGAGGGTGCCTCCCCGTGGAGGTCGGTCTTCGCCATATGCCCATATGGATAGTCGGATGAATAATACTGTGAGCGCCATTGAGAAGAAGTTTAATAAATGGGGTACTCAAAATGAAAGCATACAGCGCTGGTCTCATGTCGCAATCTTTCTGGTTCATTGAGTTTAAAAAGGTTGTAAAGCTCGTTTCGGACGGTAAGAGCCAAAACGATATCAAGGCCGCTTGTGTAGAAGAAAATCTCCTCGGGGCAGTTAATCCGTACCGTGCAAAGCGGGTCGCAGGTTACTCGCATCGGTCAGAATATGTACCGTTCTATGCCGGTCAGGCAGACAGAAAAGAATAAAATTGCTCAACGCCTGGCCAGTAAGCATGACCTGCGCGGGGTGCCCGGGTTTTATACTGATTTGGTGTCCGGAGAATGGTGCCTTGCCGGACAGGCTGGCATCCTGGTACCGTTCTGCACAGCTGCAGGCTACATTCAAGGCCTGCAGATTCGTCTGGACAACAAAAGTAAGCGGAAATATCGATGGCTGAGTTCCAATCCGAAGCATCAGCATAAAGACGGAACTCAGAAATACCCGAACGGAACAGCGGCGCGGACCTGGGTGCATATCACGGGAGATCATTGCAGCAGCACTGCACATATAACGGAAGGTGCCGTGAAAGGTGATGTGTCAAGCTTTTTGGATGGAAATTCTCTGTATATCTGTGTTCCAGGTGTGAGCAGTATCAACCATTTACTGCCGGCGATACGATCATTGCCCAATATTGAACGAGTCGAAAGTTTGTTTGATATGGACCAAATTGAGGATGAAAAGTACTCAAAAGCGCTGCTGCATATGATTAAAATGCTTAAATCATTGGGAATTCCCGTGGAACAACGGCAATGGAATCCCGACTACAATGGGGTCGACGAATACAAAGCATATTGCCGCGCGGCACGGCTCGCGGCATAAGAGAAAAGAGGTTATATATGAACGAATCAATCAACTTGAAAGATATTGTCACGACTGTAGGGCAGGCAAATCAAGAGGACTTGCTAGGAAAAATGGTTTATTACAGTTTGTCCGATGTTCTGATCGACCTTGCGGAGTTTGAAAAGATTCGTGCCGCCTGTAACATTGGCGGCCGTGCGGGAACCCGTATTTCCGCTGCCAATGCGTTTCGTGCAGCGACCGGGGATGTCAAAGGCCGTGTGGAGATTGGCGGATACAGCGGAAAAGTCTATTTTCGCGACAACAAACAGCGAAAGGGCTGGATCAGCCGTGAGCTGGTGATGGAAGAGCCAGATGACCACACGAACTTGTATACGAAAGTGGCCAATGTCGTTTTCAACCGGAACACGGAGGCACTGAGCCTAGAAAATGTGAGCGGGGCATCGCCGGTAAACGCGCAGGACTTTTATGTGCAGGTTTGCGATTTGTATGAAAAATATCGAAGATGTGTCAACCGGCGGCAAGTAGAGACGGTCGCCACAAACATACTGGCTGAGATGAACGCCATAAAAATTCAGACGCATGGACATATGTATTTTGTCCCGCGGTCGAGCATGACCTATGTCAGTATGTTTGAGGATTTTATTGAAACGCTGGATAAGCATACACAGAACGAAGGTTCGCTCGTTGTCAACAGCTTGTTTGTGGTCAACGATGAAAAACAGCGTCAGAAGATGACGTCTGATTTTTACGCCGCGATCCGCAAAGAGATTGAGATGTACGATGAAAGCGTGCGACATCTGATCGATACCGGCTGCCAGAGCGCAGCCATCATGAACCGCTGGATTGCGAAAATCAAGGCGCTGAATGAAAAGCGCCGTATGTACGAGAATCTGTTCCGTGATCAGCTCAATGAGGTCAACGGGGAATTCAGCACCTTACAGGGGCTTTCGCAGGAGCTTCAGATTCGTGTCAACAGCAGCTTACTTAAAAAATGCGCATAAAGGAGTCAGAATATGAGAAATACCTGTACCATTGAATTGAAACACCATATCTATGACAACTGTTTTTTTCGGAAAAGCAGAGATGCGAAAACCGGCACAATGAGCATTCAAGTCTATCGGATCGGAGAAACCGGATATGCGGACCCGTTGCTGACGGTAACAGAAAATCTTGGCCCACAGGCTCCCAGACATGTAGCCATTAAGAATTATGCGGAAAATGAAGGGATTCTTTCTTCCCTGCAAAAACTGGGGATTGTCAAAAAGGTTGTGACGCATATCACAACGGGATATATCTCTTTCCCCGTCTGCGAAATCGACGAGGAAATCTTGAACAAATACGTTGCATAACATTTACAGATTGAAATCGGAGGAACAGATAATGACAAACGAGAAATGTGCCGAGAACGTCCAGCTCAAAGAGCTGCAGAACCTTTATAGCCGCCCGCTAACTGCACAGGAATCCGACTTTGCGGCACAGCACCTGTCTCTTGTGCGGTGGTTTTTGCACGAACAGGGTTTGGATGAATCGGAGTGGTTTGATGTGGTGATTTTTCGGTATCTGCTTTCAGTGAAGCGCTGGCACAGTCAGCCGCATCTGAAAGCTTACAGCTTTTCGAGCATTGCTGTGAAGGCGATGCACTCTGCCGTCAGCGGAGAGCGAAGAAAACAGATGCGGCGTGTGGAAACAGTCAGTCTGAATACGCCCATTCCAAGAACAAATGGACTCGTTCTGGAAGATTGTATTGCCGCCTGAGTATTAAAGGTAGGGAACCTTACTCCTGTACCGATAAGACCGTAATTTGAAAAAATTACGAAATCGGCATCTACCAAACAAGGATCAGACAACAAAACAGGTGACATTCAACTTTGGTTGGATGTCGCCTGTTTTTGTGCGTTTAGGGGGGCAGAAATCGCTTGTTTTTATAGTAGCGCAACTTTAGTTGGAAAAATAAACAGCACCGCCAGAGAATCGCAAAACAAACATTGAAAACTTACGAAGAAGGTGATGGAATTCCATCACCTTGAAAAGAACAGAGCCACATCCTCTCGAATGGTCCATAATTGTGGTTTTCTATTGATATTTGATAACCAAAAGAGAACTGTAATTGCGTACACTTAAGTTAGAGGTGATACCAATGATCAATATCGGCATGCGGATAAAAGAATTACGTATGGGACGTAACCTGACACAGGCGGCATTGGGCAGAAAAATCAACCGCAGCAAAACTGTAATCAGCAATTATGAAATGGGTATCCGCATGCCTACGGTAGATTCCCTCTGTGAGTTGGCACTATTTTTCGGAGTTTCAGTCGACTATCTTCTGGGGTTGGAGAAACGCCGGATGCTGCCTATCGAGGGACTAAACACACGGCAGGTGGAAATTTTAACGATGCTGGCCTCAGAATTTAAAAATGAAAGCCGTAGTAAAAAGAAATAGTATCAACTTTCGTTCCTGGGTGACCCTCGTTTGTAATTTAGCCACGAAGTAATGCCGAATTGTGCAGCATTCGTTGTTCTTGTTGGGGGAGCGGTGATGTTGCTTGATACTTCTGAGGGCTTTGGATTTCCTAAATGGACATTTGCAGCAACTGAGTAAATACCCAGTTGGCATATCGCCGAGTACAAAAATTGTCCAGCTCCAGATACTTGAGAATACATTTCGATTTGTGCTATCATAAAAATGCAAAGAAACGACTTGATGGAAGAGAATTCCGTCGAGCCGTTTTTTTCTTTTAAAAAGGAGCTTTGACATATGGAAATAGAAATAAAAAAATATGTGCTGGAACAACTGAACGGTCAGTGTATACGGCGTAAAAGAATTGATGTCTTGGAGTTTGAACTTGAGACTCTAATGTCCCAGGCGGACGAAAAAGCAAGAGAAGTTATTGAGGCGATGGCGTTCTCTCATGGAGACGGTGAACATGTACAGACCAGTGATATCTCTGACATCACGGCTGATATCGCGATGAGTTACCGCTCGGCAATCACCGATCAAGCGAGGGAATTGTACGCATGGATAAGAAAACTTGAAATCGAGTCGGAACGGCTTGATAAGTATATGGGGTTGCTTAACAGAGAAGAAGCCACAATACTACGGATGCACCATTTTGAGGGGTACGCTTGGAAAGCTATTGCAAAAAAATGTCACATGAGTGTGCGCACTATGATGCGCGTGCGGGAAACGGCTTATCATACGTTGGAAGAGTGCTATTCGAAAGCTCAGGAATGCGGTATTATATCCATTGAGTAAACGCCTAAGCTTTATCTGAGAAGTAGTTACAAGGAAAGTGCTCGTATTGAAAAATACGGGCATTTTTCCGAAAAAATAATGTTGCGCACGATGGCCAATCTCTATTGTGCAGAAGCCCGATGGTTGTTAAAATGGTAGTAGGACGTTCTGTACCTTGACAAATTGATGATTTTTCATCATATATGACTGCGCAATGATAAAGGTGTGTGCTATGGTACATTCGAAAAAAGTGCCGGAAGCGGTCAACTTACAGGCAGTGCAGGCTGCTTTGCGCATGCTTCAAATGAACACAACGCAGGAAGGAGTCGAAAACTATTTTGGCAATGAACTGAGTTTACTTGCAAAAATGGCAGGATTCCAGACGAATATCTCACCACCTTTCATTGATAAGGCTTCTCCGTTTGCAAAGCAGACGGAGGTAATTATGCCGAAATACAAAAGTAAAAAAAGACGCGCCAATGGTGACGGCAGTTATTCCGTGCTTCAAAACGGGAAAATCAGATATCAAGCTTTCGCGATGGATGAACAGGAAAATCTGCTCTACTTTGACAAAGATGACAGGCTGACATACCGGGGAAACGGTACCCCGAAGCGGCTCTCCGGAACTGGTGACACGGAGGGGAAAGCCAAAAGCGCTTACCGTGCAAAATGTGTGGCGATTCTACAAGCGGGATACTATACGAAGACCCGTTCAAAAACCACACAAGAACTTGTACGAGAAATACCGGCGGTTGCATCTCCCCATGATGGCAGGGTCTACCTGTCACCCTCTAACCCCGATGGCGTATGTTATTATTTGATCGAGTGGCTCAAAAAAAATAAAAAGCCTGGCATTCATGTCAAACCAAAGACGTTCGACCATTATATGGAGGTCGCCGAGCGGCTTTATCGCTTTTTTGGCGAAACCGATGCGGCCGTGATTGACAGGGATTGCATGCAGGAATTTTTTGATTGGATGAAAACCCCTGCCGCGAGAAAAGACCATAAGAATACGGGCCTGTCAGCCAAAACGATCAACAATACTTATGTTGTTCTATCGGAGTTTTTTGAAGATAACATCGGAAAGTATTTCATAAGCAATCCATGCAGAAAAACCAAACGCGACAAAGCAATCGTTCCTGAAGCGCGGGTACTGGAGCAGGATGAACAGGAAGTTTTTATCCGGGAAGCTCTTAAAGAGCAGCGTCTGGGCCGAGCGATCCTTATCGTCCTGTTTACAGGGCTTCGTTTAGGAGAGATACTGGCGCTTGAAATAAGTGACTTTGATTTTAAAAAGAAACGGATCTACGTCAATAAGGACATTGTCCGTATCAACACCTACGCTGCCACGGGGCCAAAAACGAAATTGATTAAGCAGGACACCCCGAAATCGAATACGAGCAACAGGTGGATCCCAATGAATGAAGAAGTGGAAGCGCTGGCACAAGCGCAGTTCGTCACGCTGGCAAGCGAACACAATTTGAATCCGTTAAACCTGGCGTTTCCGTCGAAAAATGGGACATATACTGATCCGCGGACATTACAGAAACGCGTAGACGAAGTATCAAAACGGTGTGAGGCAAAAGGTGTGCACGTTCATTCTCTCCGCCATACCTTTGCGACCCGATTGGATGAAAACAAAGTGCCGCTGACTGTGATACAGTCTCTTTTGGGGCACGCTTCCATCATAACAACTTCCAGATACTCGCATGCACTGGACCGCGAAAGGCAAAAAGCGGTGGAGACTTTGGAAGGGGCGGTTTTCCCCAAAAAAGAGCCTCCAAAACCGCGGTTGCACACAAACTGCACACAGATAATTTTTCCATACAAAGGAGCGAATAATTATGAATGAGCAATGACATGAAAATAGGGAGCTCTTCAGAGCGGAGATTTTTTCTGACGAAAAAGTGCCGCGTCAGAAAAAGGCTTTCTGACGCGGCTTTTGGTTGCGGGGGCCAGATTTGAACTGACGACCTTTGGGTTATGAGCCCAACGAGCTACCAGGCTGCTCCACCCCGCGATATGAAATTGTATACACCATTATGAAAGAGGCTCGTAGAGTTATGAGCCCGACGAGCTACCGGACTGCTCCACCCCGCGATATAAATTGTCTGCGCCTCTTTAAGGTGCTTATCTAGTATATCCAATAATAACGCCGTTGTCAATACTTTTGCGCTTTTTATTTTTTAAATATCGCGTTGGGTTCGAAACACCTTTGCCTGGACAAGGTCCCGGAACATTCTGTCCCAAGCGGCCTGCTGATTTTTGCCGCCTCCTTGCAGATTCGAACAGACGATATTCAGAATGTGCCGGATCGTTTCCTCGTCATACCGGGCGGCGGTTTTCCAGCGGCCTTCCGCATAATGCTGTGTGTAGTCCTTGTAAAACTGTTCCGCAACCGGCTTCAGCTCCCGGCTGGTGGGCAGGCCGCGCGCCAGCCTCCGTGCGTCCCAAAGCGACTCCTGTGCCTGTTCGAAAACCTCCCGGGAGATTTTTTGAATACGGTCCAGCTTTTCCCAAACGTCATCCGCACTTAAAGCCGCCGGCTCCAGATCCAGTGTGTACAGCACGCCGGAACGGGATACGCTGTAAAAGGTATACGTTCCGTCCGGCTCCTCAAGGGAAAAGTACCCGTTTGGCAGGATGTTTTTGCTGCGCAGAAACTGCAGCAAATCAGACGACGGCTCGTGTTTCATTGCCGGCTCCTTTCTTAACGCACGAATGCGGTCTCCGCATCTATCATACTTTGCCCTGCGGCGGATGTAAAGAGGAGCGGTGTGACAAAATCCTGTCTGGCGGCCACCGTTCCGCACAAGGAAGAACTTTCCACCTCGTACGCCTTTTTCAATGAATATCCGCGGCAAAGATGTCCATATAAGTTATAAAGGGCTCAGGCAGCGTATCCGGCCGCAGGAGCATGAGCGGGACGGAGGGGGAGTGCGGGATGACTATCTGGGATACGATCTTCAAAGCGGTGTTCGTGGTAGCGGTGCCCATCACGCTGGCAGTATATGCCTGTGTGTATGTGGGGGAGCGGGCCGAACATGACGTTGCCCGTCCGCGTCCGCCGCGCCGCCGCCCGCCGGGGCGCTGACGCAGAGGGAGGATCTGTTTCTGGGAATTTGGAAAACGGCGCCGGGATTTGAATATCCCGGTGCCGTTTTCCCTTTATAATACATATTATATAAAGCTACTGTGCAGGATAGCTCCGCGCGCCGAACAGTGCGGTCCCGACGCGGACCAGATTTGCCCCTTCCAAAATAGCGTCTGCAAAATCGGCGCTCATGCCCATGGAAAGGTACTCCATGCTCACGTTGCCGCCCTGCGCGGCCTGCGCCCGCTCGAACAGGCCGCGCATCTGTGCAAAGTAGGGGCGGCTCGCGCCCGGCGCATCCGCAGCAGGCGGGATGGACATCAGGCCGCGCACCCGCAGGGAGGGCAAAGCATGGGCGCATTCCAGAAGCCCGGGCAGCTCTTCGGGCGCGATGCCGCTTTTGCTTGCCTCGGCCCCAATGTTGATCTCGACCAGGATATCCTGCCGGATGCCCTGCTTCTGAGCTTCGGCAGCCACACATTCCAGCAGCCTGTGCGAGCCGACGGATTCTATCATGCACGCACGCCCCACTACCTGGCGCACCTTGTTGGTCTGCAGATGGCCGATAAAATGCAGCGGCTTGCCGCTGTATGCGCCGGCGGCGTATTTTTCACAAAGCTCCTGCACGCGGTTTTCTCCAAACAGGTCGATATCCAGCGCAGCCGCCGCGCGCACGGTCTCGGAATTCTGCGTTTTGCTGGCGGCGCACAGAAGAACCTCCCCGGGGGCGCGCCCGGCTGCGCGGCACGCCCGCTCCATTTCCGCGCGCACCTGTGCGACGCGTTCCTCCATCCGCCTGATCTCTTCTGCCGTCATTTAACGCGGCACCTCCAATTCGTCTGTTTGATATACGGCGCGGCTGCCGCCGATGTATTTCGGCCGCGTGCGCGCGCAAAGAATGCCGGCCTCGCCGATGCGGGCCAGACTGAGCCGCACGGGGACGGCCACAGGCCGCAGATGCATGCCGATGAGTGTACCGCCGATGTCAATGCCCGCGCCCGCGCGGATGTTCTCCACCAGTACGGGGTCCGCCATGTGCGCATATGCGGCGGTGGCAAAGGAACCGCCCGCGTGGGGCTGAGGCACGGCGTTTACCGTTTCCGCCCACGGCGGAAGCGCCGCCCGTTCCACAACGATGGCGCGGTTCAGGTGCTCACAGCACTGCGCGGCCAGATACAATCCGCTTTCCGCAAGCAGGGGCGCGGCGCCTTCCCACACAGCTTGCGCGGCCTCCATGCTGGAGCCGCACCCAATGCGCTGGCCCACGACCTCGCTGGACGAACAGCCGATGATAAAAATATCTCCCGCGCGCATCCGGGCTGCCGCCAGAAGCTCCGCCACGGCCTGTCGCGTTTGGGCGCGCACGGTCTCCGTCAAAGTCATTTCAATTCCCTCCCGGCCCGCGTGTCGCAGCACACCGGGCGTTTTTCTTTATTGTAATCCTTTTGCGCCCTCCAATACAAGTGCCGCTGGAAATGAGGTGGTTTTAAACACAGTAAAATCATAGGATAACACAGGAAAAGTCTTTTAAAAGATAAAATCACGTAAAAAATAGACTGTTTTATGAAATACTCTTGACGGTCAAAATTTATGAATCTATAATAAAAGAATAAGAGGGGAAGGTGCGCCTCCGACCGTCCGGGACACGCGGAAAATCCGGGAACATTCCCGGAGAAATGCCCGGCGGCCGCAGGGCGCATGTGAAATGGGGGGATGCTGGTGGACCAGGAGCTTGACATGCTGAAGGATGAAAACACCCGTCTGCGCGTGCTGGCGGAGCACGACTGGCTCACCGGCCTGTACAACCGCCGTGCTGCGGAAGCGCATGTGGATGAAGCGCTGCTGAAAAACGGCGGCGGGATGCTTTTGGTTTTGGATATCGACCATTTCAAACAAGTGAACGACCGCTACGGCCATCTCATCGGCGACGCTCTTTTGTGCGAGGCGGCGCGCACGCTGCGGGATATCTTTTTTCCGCGGGATATCATCGGCCGCGTGGGCGGCGATGAGTTCATCATCTACATTCTGGGCGGATGCTCTCAGGAGGCGGTGGACGGCCGTGCGGCGCAATTGGCCGAGCGCCTGCGAAAGGCGGGCCGGCGTTACGGCATGCAGTGGAACCTTTCCTTTACGCTGGGCCTTGCGGAAAAGCAGGCGGGGGACGATTATATTTCCCTGTTTGACCGTGCCGACCAGATGCTCCTGGCCCGCAAAAAAGCCCGCCGCGCCCGCCGTGCAGACAGTGCGGATGCCGGAGGAGAACGCAGCATCTGCACAGACATGGCGCTCATCCGGCGTGAGCTGCGGGAAAAAGACCCGCCCAAAGGCGCGTTCTGTCAGGATTACGAGACCTTCAAACAGATCTACCGTTTTGTGGAGCGCGGCCTCAAGCGCAGCGGGCAGAGCGCATATATTATCCTGATGACCCTTACGGACGCACAGGGGCAGTTTGTGCCGCTGGCCGCGCGCGAGGAGTATATGAGCCGCCTCAGCGACGACCTGCAGGCCAGCCTGCGCAGCGGCGACCTGTTCGCGCCGTACAGCGGCTGCCAATATCTGCTGATGGTGCTGGGCGCGTCCAGCGAGAACGCGGCCGTCATCGCCGGGCGCATCCACACGCGGTTTATGTCGCGCGTTGCGCCCGATGCGGGGCTGCTGCTGCGGTATGACGTTTACCCCATGGGGGAGCTTCCCCTGCAGCCGAAGGGGTGAAAAAGCCATGGTTTTACGCGGTGAAGGGCTGCTGCTTAAAATATTTTCAAAAAAAGTCAGCAAAAAATCGTTTTGTGACCAAGTTGTGACCGGCGACCGTTATACTGAGTATGTAAGATACATTTCCCGCCCCAAGTGGACGATCAACACGCATTCCAAAAGGAGGAAAAACGCATGAAAAACACATCCAACGCTCTGCGTCGCGTCATGAGTGTGGTTCTGGTGTTCGCGATGATGTTCACCAGCATGCCCACAGGCGCGCTCGCTGAGGATGTTGTCGACCCGGCCCCGTCTACGACGGCGGCCGAGCCGGCTGCGTCTGAAACGACAGAGCCAACCACACCGGAGCCTGCAAGCTCGGAGGCGGCGCCTGCCGCGAACAGCGCCGTGCTCCCGGCAAATGACGGGGACCCGGCGCCTGTGACGTTCACCGTCACGTTCGTGGCCAACGGCGAGACGCTTGTCACCCAGACCATTCAACAGGGTGGCAGTGCCGTGGCGCCGGACGCGCCGCTGGTATCCGGCCAGCGCTTTGTACGCTGGGATACGGATTTTACCAACGTGCAGAGCGATTTGACGGTGACGGCCGTTTACGAGGCCATTACCGCCAAAAACATGACGGTGGAGTACCGGTACAGCGACGGCACGCAGGCGGCCCCCTCCCATGTGGAGCAGGCCGTTGTGGGCGAACCGTTCCATAAGACGGTTCCGTCTCCGGCGCTCGACGGCTTTACGCCGGACAAGGCGGAGGTCGTATTTGCGGTCGAGTCGGTCACCGAAGACCTAACGGTCGTTGTTACTTACAGCGGCGCCGCCCGGAATTACACGGTAAAGCACCTGTTCCAGAACGTGGAAGGCACCGCTTATGCGGAAGACGAAGCGCTGCGTGAAACGCTGGAGGGCACCACGGGCCTGGACACCGCCGCACAAGCGAAAACGGTGGAGGGCTTTACGGCTCTGCCCATCACCCAGGTGAAGGTGGCGTCCAGCGGCGAAACGGTCGTGGAAGTAAAATACGACCGCAACAGCTACCTGCTCACGTGGAACACCGACGGCGGCAGCTATATTGAGCCGCAGATGCTGAAATACGGCGCTGCGGTGTCGGCTCCGGCTGACCCCACGAAGGTGGGCTATACGTTCGCCGGGTGGGATCTTGTTCCCGAAACGATGCCTGCCGCCGCCACGACGGTGACGGCGCAGTGGGCGAACGCCACGCAGGCGTCCTACCAGGTCGTATACTGGGGCGAGAACCTGACGGGCGGTTACGACTACCTCTATGCGGACAAAGCGACCGGCGCTGTGGGCGGCAATATCCCATACAGCACGTCCCTGACCGCCAGCCATATGCCTCAGGGCCTGGAAGCGGCCGGGTTTGAGCTCGACAGCGCCAAATCTGCGGGAAATGTGGAAATCACCGCAGACGGCAGCGCGGTCAAGAATGTTTATTTCAGCCGCAAGACGTTTACGATTTCGTTCTATCGGCAAAGTTGGGTTGGATGGCCTGATTTTGAGTACAAATGGGTCGAGGATACCAGCCTGCGCATCACGGCGAAGTACGGCGAGGATGTTTCTGCCCGCTGGGAAGCTGCATGTGAGGATGACGGCTGGGGTCCCAATAAAAATGATAATATACAGTATACGCTGATTGCGAATATGCCGGCCGAGAACCTGACGATGTATGAAAAAAGTTCCGGCACGGGAAAGAAGATCGAATATCGGGTTCAAAAGGTGTCGGGGACGGGTTACGACGTCTACGCAACTTTTAATGCGAGCCGCGGCGTTTCTCTGACGGTGGAAGACCAGATGCCGATCACAGGCTTTACATACGACAGCTGGAAAAAAAGCGGCGACTCTCCATTGTGGCTGTATTATACCCGCAACAGCTATAATCTCGTATTTGAGAATTGTACTGGCGTTTCGAATGCTTCGCTGAAATTTGAAGCAAGACTTTCCAGCGCAAAGCCTGCTGATAGCAGCGTGGGCCGGCCGGCCGGTATGGACAGCGACTATGTGTTCATGGGCTGGTATCTGGACGAGGCGTTCCAGACTCCGGTGGACTGGAGCAGCACGATGCCCGCACGGAACCTGCAGGTCTATGCCAAGTGGGCGAAGCCGGATTATACGGTTTCCTTCAACACGCATGGTGCGGATACGGAGACTCCGGCGCCCATCGGCGTGGCGAAATACGACACGATTGAGGACCAGATGCCCGCAGACCCCACCCGTGAGGGCTACGTGTTCGCGGGCTGGTATACGGACGAGGCGTACACCGTTCCGTTCGTGGCCACGCAGCAGATCGTCCGCAACCTGACGCTCCATGCGAAATGGACGCGCACGGACAGCTGCACCTATGTCATCGTGGCGAAGGACACGGAGGGCAATGAGCTCAAACGCGTCGATGGCTCCGAAGTGGAAGTGGGCGCGTCCGTCACTGTAAATGCGCCTGTCATTGACGGTTATCAGGCGCAGCAGAGCAGCCAGAACGTCAAAATTCTGGATGACGGGCAGGAAGTAGTGTTCGTCTATGACAAGCTGCAGAACTGGACGGCCACGGTGCATCATTATATTGAGGGCACCACGGAAAAGGTTGCCGAGGATGTTATCCGCAGCGACCTGACGGTCAACAGCCTGCTGGTATATTCCGCGACGGTCAGCGGTTATGAGTTGGCCGAGGGTACCAGCTATGTTCAGACGGCCACCCGCGAAAACAGCGAGATTACGTTCTATTATAAGAAAATCGCGGATTCGGCGTATACGGTCAACCACTATTACGGCAGCAATGCTTCGCTTACGGAAACTGTTACGGGCACGGCCAAGGCCGGAAGCCTGGTGACGGCGGACGTCATAAACAAAGCCGGGTACACCTGCGTTACATCCGGGGCTGCGCTTTCCGCGTATGTTGCGAAAGACGGCTCCACGGTGATCAACGTGTATTACGCGGCCAACGACCAGACGTACAGCGTTTACTATTATCTGGAAGGCACAGAGACGCCTGTACCCGGCACGACGGCGAAAGAAAACGTGTCCGCGAAGTTTGACGAGACGGTGACGGAAACGGCGCTCGCAGTCACGGGTTATACTGTGGCGGGAGACAGCACCAGGTCCATCACGGTCGGTGCGGACAATGCAGCCAACAAAATCGTTTTCTACTACACGGTGAACAGCTATCCGCTGAATATCACCTACAAATATGCCGATGACGTGCCCGACGCAGCACTGCGGGGCCAGAAGGCGGCGGAGCCTGTATCCAGGGATATCGCGTTCGGTGCGCCTTACAGCGTTGCCAGCCCGTTGATTCCGGGTTATACGGCCAGCGTTGCAGCGGTAGCAGGCACAATGGCGGAGAACGGTGTGACCGTGGAGGTCGTTTACCGCGCCGCTACGGACACGGCGTATACCGTCAAGCACATGCTGCAGGATGTGACAGGTGACGGTTATACTGAAGATGCGGCGGCCCGGCAGACCCTGCGCGGACACGAACGCTGCGGCGAAGAGCTATGAAGGCTTTACGGCGCAGGCGGTCGTTCAGCAGGCCATCGCCGCGGACGGCAGCACGGTGGTTGAGATCAAATACGACCGCAACAGCTATGAAGTGACCTATGCTTATGTGGGCACGGCGCCCGCAGGCGCGAGCGCGCTGCCGGAAAAGGCGACTGTGAAATACGGTGCGCCTGTGGCGGTGGCGGCGGCCGCCACGGCCCCGGGCTACACGTTCAGCGGCTGGAGCCAGAAAGAGGACTTCACAATGCCCGCCGAAAACGTGACCATTACCGGTTCGTTCACGGCCAACGGCGATACCGCTTATACAGTGGAGCATTATCAGCAGAACCTGGCGGGCGACGGTTACGACCTTGTGGAGGCGGATACCGAACACCTGACAGGCGAGACCGATACCACTGCGACGGCAAACCCGAAGACTTATACAGGCTTTACATTTGACGGGACCGTGGAGGGCACGGTTGCCAGCGGCAATATCGCGGGCGACGGAAGCCTGGTGCTGAAGCTGTACTACACGCGCAACAGCTATGAAGTGAGCTACGCTTACACGGGCACAGTGCCCGCAGGCGCAAGTGCGCTTCCGGCCGCCGCGTCCTACAAATATGGTGCGGATGTAACGGTGGCTCCGCAGGCCACGGCCCCGGGCTACACGTTTAACGGCTGGCTCGAGGACGGCAAGGTAACGGCAAGCTTCAAAATGCCCGCCGGCCCGGTGCAGCTCACGGGTTCCTTTACCGCGAATACCGATACCAGGTACACGGTGGAGCACTGGACGGAGGATCTGGACGGCGAGGGCTATACTCTGCGTGAAACAGAAGCGAACCTGACCGGCGTCACGGATACAACGGCGACGGCGGAGGCAAAGAGCTATGAGGGCTTCCGGTTCGACGAGGACAATGAAAACAACGTTCTCACAGGCGTGATCACAGGCGACGGAAAGCTGGTTCTGAAAGTTTACTACGCGCGCAACAGCTATGAAGTAAGCTATGATTACGGCGCTGCCCCCACGGGCGCAAGCCAGCTGCCGGGAACTGTTTCCTACAAGTACGGCGCCGAGGTCCGGGTGGCGGATAAGGCCACAGCCCCGGGTTATACTTTCGACGGCTGGAAGAAAGACAATGCCGAGGTCACGAGCTTTACGATGCCTGCCGGCGCCGTACAGCTCACGGGACGCTTTACAGCCAATACGGACACCGGCTACAAGGTGGAGCACTACCAGCAGAATCTGGCGGGAGACGCTTTCGTCCTGTTTGAGACGGAAGAACAGAACGCCACTACGGATACGCATGTGTCGGCAACACCGAAGGACTACACGGGCTTTACCTACGACGGCACGGTGGACGGAACTGTCACCGAAGGCAATGTTGCGGGCGACGGCAGCCTGGTGCTGAAGCTGTACTACACGCGCGACAGCTATAAGGTCACCTACCAGTACACGGGCAAGGTGCCCACGGGCGCGAGCGAGCTGCCTGCGGAGACGACCGAGAAATACGGCGCTGCTGTTACAGTGGCAGCGGACGCCACGGCCCCGGGCTACACGTTCAGCGGCTGGAGCCGGGAAGACGGCTTCACGATGCCGGCCGAAAACGTGACCATTACCGGTTCCTTCACGGCCAACGGCGAAACTCCTTATAAGGTGGAGCACTATCAGCAGAACCTTGAGGATGACGGCTATACCCTTGCGGAGACCGAAAACCTGACGGGTGAGACCGATACCACTGCTACGGCAAACCCGAAAACCTATACAGGCTTTGCATTCGACGGAACAGCGGAGGGCACAGTTGCCAGCGGCAATATCGCGGGCGACGGCAGCCTGGTGCTGAAGCTGTACTACACGCGCAACAGCTATGACGTGGCCTATGCCTATACGGGCACGGTGCCCACGGGTGCAAGCGCGCTGCCGGAAAAGGCGACCGTGAAATACGGCGCGCCTGTAACGGTGGCAGAGGCCGCCACTGCCCCGGGCTATACGTTCAGCGGCTGGAGCCGGAATGACTTCACAATGCCGGCCGAAAACGTGACCATTACCGGTTCGTTCACGGCCAACAGCAACACCGAATACACGGTGCGGCACCACTTCCAGAACATTTTGGACGATGCGTACGATGCCGACACGGCCATGCTCAGTGAAACGCTGAGTGGCACGACGGATACGCTCACGGCTGCTGCTGCTGCGAAGACCGTTGCGGGCTTTACGGCTCAGAGCTTCCAGCAGAAGAACATCGCGGGCGACGGCAGCACGGTGGTTGATATCTATTACAACCGCAACAGCTACGGCGTGAGCTACCGCTACCTGAATACTCCTGCGGGTGCAAGTGCACTGCCTGCGGGCGCGAGCTACCGTTTTGGCGCCGCCGTGACGGTGGCGGAGGCGGCCACGGCTCCGGGCTACACGTTCAGCGGCTGGAGCACCGGCGATTTCACGATGCCCGCACAGGATGTGGAGATCACAGGCTCCTTCACGGCCAACGGCGATACCGCTTATACAGTGGAGCATTATCAGCAGAATCTGGCGGGCGACGGTTACGACCTTGTGGAGGCGGATACCGAACACCTGACAGGCGAGACCGATACCACTGCGACGGCAAACCCGAAAGCCTATACAGGCTTTACATTTGACGGGACCGTGGAGGGCACGGTTGCCAGCGGCAATATCGCGGGCGACGGCAGCCTGGTGCTGAAGCTGTACTACACGCGCAACAGCTACGGTGTGACCTATGCCTACACGGGCACAGTGCCTGCGGACGCAAGTGCACTGCCGGAAAAGGCGGCTGTGAAATACGGCGCCCCTGTAACAGTGGCGGAGGCCGCGACCGCAAAGGGCCATACCTTCAGCGGCTGGAGCACCGGCGACTTCACGATGCCTGCACAGGATGTGGAGATCACAGGCTCCTTTACGGCCAACCCGTACAACGTCACGGTCGAATACTACTTCGACAAGGCTCAGGATACGGATATGACCCGGGTGCAGTCTGTCACTTACGGTGAGACATTCACGACTGCGGCGGCCGCAGAAACGGACCGGAACGGCGTACACTATACGCTGGACTGGGTCGAAAACAACGGCCTGACGGTGAGCGACATTGAAGCCGACAACGTGGTCAGGGTGTACTACGCAAAGGATGAAGAGGGTGGCCCGGACGACATCCCCGATTATGCGCAAATCGTATTTACCTATCAGAGTGCGGACGTTCGGAAAGGCACGGTTGATAAGAGTGTGGAAATCCACACCTTTGAGCGGCTGAACGGCGAACTGCTCGAAGAGAAGAAAGCCAGCCCGGCCGGTGCAAATGCGGCGGGACGTGAGGGCTATGCATTCGATTACTGGACCGATGGAACCAAGCGCGATGTGACCTCCGGTATGGAGACGCTGAAGAGCGAGGTATACACGGACAATGCAGAATTCACCGCATATTTCGACGTTGATACAAAGGGCATCGACCCCGAAGACCCGGATAAGCCGGACAATGTGCCCGACAAGTATCAGGCGAAAGTGACCTATCAGGCTGTCAATGGCACAGTTACGCTGGGCGACCGCACGGGCACGGAGCTGGTCACCTATGTGACTCTGTTCGATGCGGACGGCAAGTGGGCCGAGAACGGCACAGGCAAGCTGGCGGAGGCTCAGGTCCCGACTGCAGCCGCAGCCGCGGATTACGACCCGGCCACCGAACGCTGGACACCGGCCGTACCGGCCGAAGGGGCTGAGATCACGGCTGACGGCGCTGTCTTTACAGTGACGTGGGAGCTGGCGATCTCCGGTTACCAGGTGCACTACTACTACGACGGCGTTGAGGATACCGCTTCTGCTGTGAATGCCACCGGCAAGATCGGCGACGCGATTCCCTACGACACCGGCAAGACCACTTTTGACGGCGCGAACTACGTGCTGGAGAATGTGGACGGCGCGGGCAAGCTCATCTCGAAGGATGCGGCTGCGAATATCGTGAACGTCAACTTCACAAAGGATGAGAAGTCCGACCCGACCAAAGACCCCGACCCGGAGGTCCCGGGTGACAACATCCCGGATAAGTATCAGGCAACTGTCACGTTTGAAGCGATCAACGGCGTACTCCAGCCCAAGGGCGGCACGGACGCTCAGAATACGAAGCAGATGACCACGGTCGTGACACTGCTGAACGAGAACGGCGAACCCGCTGAGAACGGTACCGGTTATCTGACTGAAGCACAGATCCCGACAGCGCTGGCGAATCTGGGATACATCGCCAACACGCTGTTCTGGGGCCCGGCGACTCCGACGACCTCTTACGCCATCACAGGCGACATCACCTTTGTGGCGGACTTCAATGCGGAAGGCGTCATTCCGGAAGAACCCCCGGTGCCTCCGGTGACCCCGGTAGGTCCGACGGCGCCGGAAGAAGGCCCGGAGGAAACCATCGACGAGCCTGAAACCCCGCTTGCTCCGGCTGAACCCGAAGCACCCGCGGAAGAGCCCGCCGAAGAGGAGATCGAGGAAGCCGATACGCCGCTCGCTTCCGGCGCCGCATGGGCGCTGCTCAACCTCATCCTGATGCTCTGCACGGCCCTTGTCAGCATCCTGCTGCTCATCGGCTTCCTGGGCAAAAAGAAGAAAGAGGATGAGAACGAGAACGTGGAGTACACGGTGAAGCGCAAAGGCGTGACTCGTGTGCTGAGCCTCATCCCGGCCATTGGCTCCATCATCGCCTTCCTCCTCACGGAGAATATGCGCAATCCGATGGTGTTCGTGGACCGCTGGACATGGCTCATGGTGCTCATCGCTCTGGTGCAGGTCATTGTGTGCATCTTTGCCCGCAAGGAAAAAGAAGAGCCCGATGACAACGCGCAGACCCCGGCTCAGGCGTAAGCACGGAACGCGAACCTCAGGCAAATCCATAACGAAAGCCCCCGAAGGATAATCCCTTCGGGGGCTTTTTGTACATCCTGTAAATTTTGCGGAAAATACGGGACGCGGCGGCAGAGGCTGTGATACAATGAAAAAAACACGTCCTTCGTCCGCATACGGACGGAGGCGAAAGCGGCGGGAAGGGCCGCGGAAAAGGGAGATGCAAAAGCCATGAAGGTAACGTTTATCGGCGCCACGCATGAGGTTACGGGGAGCTGCTCCCTGCTGGAGGTGGGGAACAGCGCTTTCCTGGTGGACTGCGGGATGGAGCAGGGGGAAAACCGGTTCGAGAATATCCCGCTGCCTGTGAACCCGGCAGAACTGAGCTGCGTGCTGCTGACGCACGCCCATATCGACCATTCTGGATATCTGCCCCTGCTGTACAAAAACGGCTTTCGGGGCACCGTGTATGCTACGGAATCCACTGCCAGCCTGTGCCAGATCATGCTGCGCGACAGCGCGCATATTCAGGAGAGCGAGGCGGAGTGGAAAAACCGAAAGGCGCGCAGGGCCGGACGCCCGGAGGCGGAGGCGCTGTACACGATGGCGGACGCAGAGGGCGTTTTATCCCGCTTCCGTCCGTGCCCGTACAACAAGCTGACGGCCGTTGGCGAAGGCGTTGCGGTGCGCTTTACGGATATCGGGCATCTGCTTGGCTCCGCCGCCATTGAGATATGGATGAGCGAGGGCGGCGTTACCAAAAAGATGGTGTTCAGCGGTGACGTGGGGAATACGCATCAGCCCATCCTCAACGACCCGCAGCGGGTGGAGCAGGCAGATTATCTGGTGCTGGAATCCACCTACGGCAACCGGCTGCACGGTGAGCGCCCGGATTATGTGGGCGCGTTGACGGAGATCCTGCAGCAGACCTTTGACCGGGGCGGCACGGTGGTCATTCCCTCCTTTGCTGTGGGCCGCACGCAGGAAATGCTGTATTTTATCCGGGAGATCAAGGAGCAGGGCCGGGTGCACGGGCACGACGGATTCCCTGTTTATGTGGACAGTCCGCTGGCCAATGAGGCAACGAGCATTTTCCTGCAATGCCCCACGGAAAATCTGGACCCTGAGGCGCGGGAACTGGTGCGGAGCGGGGTAAATCCGCTCTGGTTTGAAGGGCTTAGGACCAGCGTGACGAAGGAGGATTCCCAAGCCATCAATGCGAATGCCGTGCCGAAGGTCATCCTTTCTGCCAGCGGAATGTGCGATGCGGGGCGTATCCGGCATCATTTAAAGCATAATCTGTGGCACAGCGAAAATACGGTGCTGTTTGTTGGTTATCAGGCAGAGGGCACGCTGGGGCGCGCGCTGGTGGATGGCGCACCATCGGTAAAAATATTCGACGAAGCGATCGCAGTCAACGCAGAAATCCGCGTGCTGGCGGGCGTGAGCGGGCACGCGGATAAAAACGGGCTCATCCGCTGGCTCCAGGGTGTTTCACCGAAGCCGGCGCAGATATTCGTCAATCATGGCGACGATGAAGCATGTACGGATTTTACCCAGTGCCTGAGAGAAGAATACGGTTACAATGCGATGGCCCCGTACAGCGGAACGTGTTATGATCTGGCCGCCGGGGCGTTTCTGGCCCAGCCCGCCGGAGTGCTGCGCAAAAAGCCGGAGGAGGCCGCGCGCGACCCGCGCGCAATGGCGGCCTTCAGTGAGCTGCAGCGGGCCGTCAAGCAGCTTTCCGCATTGGCCCAGGGGGCGGGAGGAAGACCCAACAAGGAACTCAAGCGCATGGCTGCGCAGGTACAGGCCTTGTACGACGCCTGGCGCGCATGAGCGTATCCTTTGGGGTGTAAAGAGAAAAGAAGTGTCCGCAGAGCCTCAGGAGGCTCTGCGGACGTTTTTTGCCGGAAGCGAGGTCTCACGGCTGCGGCCGCTGTTTTGCGCGGCGCGTACTCCGTTCCGCGCGAGCGGGAGAGGTTGTCAGGCGATAGCTGTCGGAGATCATTTCGCAAAGGTCCTCCGGCGGGACACCGGCGTTCACCTCCACGGTGTTCCAGTGGGTATGGTTCATATGCCAGCCCGGCGTAACGGCGGGGTAGGCCGCCCGCCAGAAATCGGCTTTCATTGGTTCACATTTCAAATTTACGCATAATTTTCCGTCGCGTTCAAAAACAAGAGCAAACCATTTGCGCCCGGCGGCGTGACGTACCACGACATTGCCGCCGTCCTCAAACGGGCAGTCCACAGCAGCGCCGGGATATGCGGCGCACAGGGCAAGCAGCTCGTCCTTTGTCATTTCCCGGTTCCTCCTTATTCTCAAAGCCCTGCGCGCCGGCACAGGGGCTTGTGCAATGCACACGCGCAGCCGCGCAAGCGGCGGGTTTGAGGTTATTATACCATATTTTTAAGCTCACACTTCGCGCACTGCTCGCGTTCACTAAGAAACATGGTATCTATGCCGCCAGGCTCATGTTTCGCCTGCGGCTCGCATTCACCAACCGGACATATTATACCATGACGCCGTGAAACGGCTACAACAAAACCGCACCTGCTGCGGTTTTGCATGGTTCAATGCTCCCAAAGCTCTGTGCGCCAGCACAGGAGCGTGTGCAGCGCACACGCGCAGCCGTGTAAACGGCAGCTTTGGGAGTTATTATACCATAAAATATCCCACCGAGAGAAGTTTGTGCTATACTGGAGAAAAAGAGCGGTTCGCGCCGCGCCAATACAGGGAGGACACGGCAATGGAATATGAGATCGACGAGGTCCGGAAAATATCCATCGGCGGAGTGGGACAGAAAATTCATATCCGGGGCGAGAAAAGAACGAATCCGGTGCTGCTGTTTTTACACGGGGGCCCCGGCATCAGCAACCGGGACAGTGTCGTCAACCGGGAAAAAGACCTGTGCGACGTGTTTACCATTGTTGCGTGGGATCAGCGGGGCACGGGCGGATCCTACTGGGGTGTAAAAAAGGAAACGCTGAATCTGGAGCAGCTCATCTCCGACGCTGCGGAGCTGGTGGAGTATCTGTGCGCCGCTCTGGAAAAAGAAAAGCTGTTCGTCTGGGGCGGAAGCTGGGGCACGGAACTGGGAACGTATCTCTGCTTCCGGTATCCTGAACACATCGCGGGCTATGTAGGCAGCGGCCAGCTGGTAAACGGCGTACTGAATGAAGAGCTGAGCTATGATTTCGCCATGGATGAAGCCAAAAAAGCCGGGGACACAAAGGCCGTCTCCACGCTGGAGCGTATCGGACGCCCGGTGGATGGATGCTACCGCGAGGTGTTTAAAGGCATGATGGCCCAGCGGCGCATCATGAAAAAATACGGCGGACACTCCATGAACAAGGGGACCTACTGGACGGATACCGCCCTGCCGCTGCTGAGGAGCCGTGAGTTTTCGTTCACAGACAAGCTCGGCCTTGCATTGGGGTATAAAAGGTGCCTGACATATATGTGGCCCACGACGTCCAAATGTGACTTCCCGCGGGAGTGCACGCGCTTTGCCATGCCCTATTATATCTTTCAGGGAGCTCATGACAACAACACGCCCAGCGCGTTGGTGCAGGCCTATTATGACGCAATTGAAGCGCCGGATAAGGATCTGATCTGGTTCGAGCACTCGGCTCACGGCCCTCTGCGGGAGGAGCCGGAAACGTACAAAAGACTGCTGCGAGAAAAGCTGCTGCAATGGATATGAGCTGCAGTGTGCACGCGGACAGGCGGGGCCGAAACAGGCGGTGATGCGGCCACGGCGGCTGTTTCCGCGCATTTTGCCCCGAATGGGCAGGAACGCCCTGCCGCAGACAGGCAAAAACCGCATTGCAGGCCGTCGAAGCGGCGCAATGCGGTTTTTGGGGCCGCTGCTGCGGCTTGGGGCGGGACGTCAGTCTGCCTGGATGTCGATGACGCTTACCGGGCAGCCGTCACGGGCCTCGGCGGCCGCAGGCAGCTCTTCCTCGGGAATGTCCCCGGCCATGGCGACGGCGACACCGTCCTCCAGCGTGAATACAGCGGGGCAGGTGGAGGCACACAGGCCGCAGCCGATGCACCCTTCGTTGACAATGGCTTTCATAATGCTTCCTCCTTCTGGTAGTTCATAAACGGTGCCCTGCACGGCACAGAGGCCGGAGACCGCTTTCGCGGCGGACCGCCGCCCTGCAGAGCCGCATGTGGAAAGGATAGGCGCTTTCGTGCCGTTTTATGCGTGGAAGCACTGTTTTCCTGCCGCACGGTGGAAGGAAAGCGGAAAACAAAACGCGCGCGGCAGAAAAGCCGAGCGCGCAACGTGCAGGAAAAAGATGGCCTTACAGTGTCAACCCGGCCACGGTCATACAGCCCAGCTCGCCGATGATATACGCTGTAATGCGCGTGCCGGCGGGCATAGCGGCGGTGTCCAGCAGGACGTTGCCGGCCTGGGACACGTTGGTGTAATAGAAGCGTTTGTGCGCCGTGGTGGCATAGGCATGGCCGTCCTGTACGGTGTAACATACCGTGCCCGTGCACAGGCCGTCCTTTTCGCAGAAATCCGTGGCAAGGCTTTTGCGTTCGCCGCGGAGGAACAGCGCGTATTCCCCGGCGATCTCTGTGCGGCGCAGTTCGCCGGTCACACGCTCGGGCGGGGCGACGGCGCGCGCGCCGTCCTTGCCGTGAATGAAATACGCCACGCCGCCCCAGGCGTGGGCGAACTGGTCCAGCCGGTAGCGCCGCTGGGCTGCGGCGTCGCCCGGCGCGTAAGGGTCATTGACAAGCACGTACTCTGTGCCGTCCTCGCCGGTTTCAAAGCCGCGCACCACCATCAGATGGCCGTCGGTACAGCCCGTCGTGCCCTCCAGCAGAGGCAGGCCGCGTTCTTCAGCATGCTCCGGCGTATCCGCGTAATGCACGCTCACCCCACACGCAAACCCGTTTTTTATCTCTTTCTTCAGTCCGGCGATATCCGCAAAGGCGACATAGCACTCATATCCGTAGCAGCCCGCAATGGCGGTGGTAAAACTCCAGTTGCCGTTGCCCGCGTATGTGTAATCGTAGTTGGCGTGGGCCACCTCTTCGGGCAGCAGGTCCTCGCCCCAACGGTTCATCAGCATGGTGACCGTGGTGGGGCTACAGATGACAGAGCCGATGCGCGGGTCCCGGATGAGCTGAGAATAAGCGGGAACAGGGACGCACCGGTGCTGAAGCGCTTCGCCCGTTTCCCGCTGCCAGCCCGTGGGACGTACGGAGGCGGCAAGCAGATATACGGAGGGGGAACGGCGCACGTCGTCTGTATAAAGGCTGGCCCGGAGCTGGAACAGAGAAGCACCGCCGGGCGCACGTACATTGACCATGTCGGTATCCAGATAAGCTGCGGCGTCTTCCGGGTGCTGCACAGGCAGGCTGGCGCGGCGCAGGAACGGACTCCATTTGCCGTAGGGCATCCAGGGCGTCCACGCCCCGGCCGCAAATACGCGCACGGCGAGCTCCACCGCGGTGCCGGCGGGCGTGGCCGCATTCCACGAAGCGACCAGCGCATTGAACGCGGGGGCCGAAATTTCCGGTGTGGTGTAGCAGCCAGCCTGTACGTAACGCCCGGCATACTGTTCCAGGCGCAGCGCTCCGTCTGCGTAGGCGGTATTTTCAAACGCGCCGGACGCAAAGGCTTTTTCGTCTTTCAAAACGAACGTATGGTTCGTCATATACAAGCTCCCTCACACAAAACCGCCGGGGACACGTTATATGAAGCGGTTCCGGCGGCGTTTTCACAATTTTATCACAAAGTATCTATAATACCAAATATTATCGCACAAGCGGTCAAAAGTCAAGTTACAAACGCTTTCCTTTTCGCCGTGTTTCGTGTATAATGATATAAAATATCAATAAGAACCGGATGCCGCAACATGCGGCACCCGGTTGAAGGAGTGGCAAAAATGAATGCACTGACGCTTGCCGCGCTGGGTACGGGCTTTACCTTTTTGATGACGGCTGCCGGGGCGGCGGTCGTGTTTCTGTTCAAGAATGAGATCAAGCCCTCGTTCCAGCGTGTGTTTCTGGGGTTTGCCGCCGGCGTGATGATCGCGGCCAGTGTGTGGAGCCTGCTGATCCCCTCCATTGAGATGGCCGGGGAACAGGGCGTACCGGGATGGCTGCCTGCGGCCGGAGGCTTCGCACTGGGCGCATTGTTCCTGATGGTGCTGGATGCCTTAATGCCCCATCTGCACCCCGGCTCCAGCGAGGCGGAGGGCGTACATACCAGCTTCAAACGCACCACGCTGCTGGTGCTGGCTGTAACACTGCACAACATTCCCGAGGGCATGGCCGTGGGCCTGGCCTGTGCGCTGGCGGCAGGCGGCGGCTCATCCAGTGTGACGCTGGCGGGCGCGATGGCGCTGTGTTTGGGCATGGGGCTGCAAAATTTCCCTGAGGGTGCGGCCATTTCGCTGCCGCTGCGGCGCGAGGGGCTTTCCCGTCCAAAGAGCTTTGTCTATGGTGCGCTCTCGGGTATCGTGGAGCCCATCGGCGGCATCCTGGCCGTGCTTATCGCGGGCAGCGTTACGCCGCTGATGCCCTGGTTTCTCAGCTTTGCTGCGGGCGCGATGATCTATGTGGTGGTAGAGGAGCTGATTCCCGAGGCGCATTTGGGCGAGCATTCCCACCCGGGTACACTGGGTGTGCTGGCGGGCTTTCTGGTGATGATGGTGCTGGATGTGGCGCTGGGGTGACCGATGGAACGGAGATATATATTCCGCCGGGCACGGCCCGAGGACGCGGGGGACATTGTCCGGCTTTACAATTCCAATCCCTGTTTTTTGGAGCGTCATTTGGGATGCCGGGCAGTGGACGGCACGTTCGTTCTCCAAGAATGGCGGCAGATGAAAAAGGAAGGGTTTTCCACTACGGTCATCGCGGATGCGCAGACCGGAGCGGCCGTTGGATTCATAGATTGCCGGGATTCGGAGCCTGTTTATCTTTCGCTGTTCCTGTTGGATGCGGCGCTTCAGGGGAAAGGCTTGGGAACGGAACTGTACCGGGAGTTTGAGGAAATGCAGCGCCGCAGGGGGCGCAAAGGCATCCGAATCGACGTGGTGGACGATTATGAAGGGAACCTTGTTCCGTTTTGGAAACGGCGGGGCTTTGAAGAAGGAGAAGAAATCACGCTGGAATGGGGCGGCAAGGCTTCCCGTGCCCGTGTGATGTACCGTGATTTGATATGAGTGGACCGCGCAGAGTACCGCGCGATCTTCCGGCAAAACGAACGCCCCGCCCGAAAGTCTTCGGCGGGGCGTTTGTTTTATTTCTGAGACACTTATTTTGCGTAATCTACTGCCCGGGATTCACGGATGACGTTTACCTTGATTTGGCCGGGGTAGTCCAGCGTTTCCTCGATTTTCTGGGAAATGCTGTGAGCCAGGAGGATCAGAGCATCGTCGTTGATGGCGTCCGGCTTTACCATGATGCGTACCTCGCGGCCCGCCTGAATGGCGAAGCTGCGCTCTACGCCCTCGAACCCGCTGGCGATCTCCTCCAGGCTTTCCAGGCGCTTGATATAGCTTTCCAGATTCTCACGGCGCGCACCGGGCCGTGCGGCAGAGATGGCGTCGGCCGCCATGACGATGAACGCCAGCGGCGTTTTGGCCTCCACGTCGCCGTGGTGGGCCTCTATGGCATGGATGATGGCCGGGTTTTCCTTATACTTTTTGGCGATGTCTACGCCGATGCTGATATGGCTGCCCTCGATCTCGTGGTCCAGCGCCTTGCCGATGTCATGCAGCAGGCCGGCACGGCGGGCCTGCGTGACGTTCACGCCGAGCTCTGCGGCCAGGATACCGGAGAGATAGGCCACCTCCAGCGAGTGGTTCAGCACGTTCTGGCCGTAGCTGGTGCGGTAGCGCAGGCGGCCCAGCAGCTTTACCATATCCGGGTGGATGCCGTGGACGCCTACGTCCATAACAGCCTTTTCGCCCTCGCGCTTCATGGCGAGCTCCAGCTCGCGGCGGCATTTTTCAACGGTCTCCTCAATGCGGGCCGGGTGGATACGGCCGTCGCTGATGAGTTTTTCCAGCGTCATGCGGGCAACCTCGCGGCGCACCGGGTCAAAGCTGGAAAGCGTGATGGCCTCGGGCGTATCGTCAATGATAAGGTCAACCCCCGTGGCTGTCTCCAGCGCGCGGATGTTGCGGCCCTCCCGGCCGATGATGCGGCCTTTCATTTCATCACTGGGCAGCGGCACCACGGATACCGTGGCTTCGCTGGAATGGTCGGCGGCACAGCGCGCCACGGCCTGGCTGATGAGCTCGCGGGCCATTGTGTCGCACTCGTCCTTGGTCTGCGTCTCGAACGCGGCGATGTGCATTGCCTTTTCGTGGGTGAGCTGCTCGTCCAGACGGTTGAGCAGCAGCTGCTTTGCGTCCTCCGCCGTCAGGCCGGCGATGGTTTCCATCTTGTCCAGTTCGCGGGCCTTGATCTGTTCGATTTCGTCCAAGCGGGCCTCCACAAGCTCGGAGCGCTTGGCAAGGTCAGTTTCTTTCTGCTCCAGAACGGCCGTTTTGCGGTCCATGGCCTCTTCCTTTTGGTCGAGGCGGCGCTCCTGGCGGCTCAGCTCCGAACGGCGTTCCTTGATTTCTTTGTCGGCCTCAGCCTTCAATTGAAAAGCTTCGTCCTTTGCTTCGATCAGCGCTTCCTTGCGCTTTTGCTGTGCGGCTTTCATAGCGTCGTTGATCAGGCGCTTGGCCTCTTCCTCCGCGCTGCCGATCTTTGCCTCGGCAGTTTTGCGGCGGTAAGAAACCCCGGCGAAAAATGCAATGGCGGCAGCCACTACGCCTGCGACAACGGCGATCACAGCGGCGATGACCGGTGATACCATTTTCAGGGTTCAACTCCTATTCGCTTTTATTATGAATGAAAGTAATCTCCGGGGCGGCTGCCGCGTCACATTTTGATTTCAAAAAAGGTTAAAAAGGCAAACGGCAGGTCCGTCCGCCCCTAAAAATTACATTAAATCATCATTCATATTGTAAAGCGCGGTTTCACACTTGTCAAGAAATTGTTACATTTCCATGAATAAATCCTTACGCTTATACGAAAGGTTGTGCAAGTTTTTCGCCCGTGTGAAAGCGGCGGAATGCGCTTTGTGCTTGACTTTTGGACGCGCGCGTTGTAAGATAACAGTGTACACCATCCCGCCAAAGCGATGAAGCGGATAATGCATGCGCCGGCGCGCAAAAGAGAGGGCCGCCGCGGCCCGCCGTTCCCCAAACGGCATGCCGCGCGCTGCAAGCGGCTTTGCACCGCCGCCGTATGTTACCACCGCGGAGCGCGGGGGAGAACGGGCGCATTGCCCTGCAACTCCCGCCGGGCACGGCCCGTTACAGCCGGCAAAGAGTGACACGCGCCGGGCGCGCCCGCCGTGTGTAATTCGGGTGGAACCATGGGCATTCTGCGCTCATCCCGTATCAGTTTTACGGGATGGGCTTTTTTGTTTTCCGGCATATGCCGGAAGAAGGAGGATTTTGAAATGATCAACGTGACATTGAAGGGCGGCGCCGTGAAGGAATTTGAGCCGGGCGTTTCGCCAGCGGACGTTGCAAAGAGCATCGGCATGGGCCTGTACAAAAGCGCCTGCGCCGCCAGGGTGGACGGCGAGGCCGTGGACCTGCGCACTCCTTTGGAAAAGGACTGCGAGCTGGAGATCCTGACGTTCGATTCCCCGGAAGGCAAGCACGCCTTCTGGCACACGGGCGCGCACATTATGGCGCAGGCCATCCAGCACCTGTTCCCGGATGCCCAGTTCGGCATCGGCCCGGCGCTGGACGACGGCTGGTATTACGACATCGGCGGCACGGAGCCCTTTACGCCGGACCAGTTCGAGGCCATCGAGGCTGAGATGAAGAAGATCGTCAAGGCGGACCTTCCTGTGGAAAAACGGTTCATCACCGTGGAGGAGGGCCGCGAGATCTTCAAGGGGCAGACCTACAAGCTGGAGCTGCTGGAGGAATACGCCGAAAAGGGCTGGCAGCTTTCGGTTTACCGGCAGGGGGATTTTACGGATCTGTGCGCCGGCCCGCACCTGATGAGCACGGGCGCGGTGAAGGCTGTAAAGCTGTTGAGCACAGCCAGCGCCTACTGGCGCGGCGACGCTGCGCGGGATAGCCTGTGCCGTGTGTACGGTACGGCATACCCCAAGGCCGCCGAACTGGAGGCCTATCTGAACATGCTGGAAGAGGCCAAAAAGCGCGACCACCGCAAGCTGGGCAAGGAGCTGGGGCTGTTTGCACTGCTGGAGGAAGGCCCGGGCTTCCCGTTCTTCCTGCCCAAGGGCATGCTGCTGAAAAACACCCTCATCGACTACTGGCGCGAAATCCATAAGCGCGCGGGCTATCAGGAGATCAGCACGCCCATCATCCTCAGCAGGGCGCTGTGGGAGCGCAGCGGCCACTGGGACCATTACAAGGATAATATGTACACCACGCTCATCGACGGCGAGGACTTTTCCATTAAGCCCATGAACTGCCCGGGCGGCATGCTGGTATACAAAACGCAGCCCCACAGCTACCGGGACCTGCCCCTGCGTATGGGTGAGCTGGGCCTTGTGCACCGGCACGAGCTGTCCGGTGCGCTGCATGGCCTGATGCGCGTGCGCTGCTTTACACAGGACGACGCGCATATCTTCATGACGCCGGAGCAGGTGAAGGACGAGATAAAGGGTGTGGTAAAGCTCATCGACGAGGTGTATTCCCTGTTCGGCTTTGAGTACCACATCGAGCTTTCTACCATGCCCGAGGATCACATCGGTGAGCTGGAGGACTGGGAGACGGCCACGGATGCCCTGCGCGAGGCCATCGAGGAGCTGGGCCGCACTTACGAGATCAACGAGGGTGACGGCGCGTTCTACGGCCCGAAGCTGGATTTCCACCTGGTGGACGCCATCGGCCGCACCTGGCAGTGCGGCACCATCCAGCTGGATATGCAGATGCCCGAGCGGTTTGAGCTGGAATACACCGGCGCAGACGGACAGAAGCACCGCCCGGTGATGATCCACCGCGTGGTGTTCGGCAGCATCGAGCGCTTCATCGGCATTCTCATCGAGCACTTTGCGGGCGCATTCCCCGTGTGGCTGGCGCCTGTGCAGGTGAAGGTCATCCCCATCAGCGAGGCGCACCATGCCTATGCCAAACAGGTGGAGCAGGAGCTGCGGGACGCAGGGCTGCGTGTGGAGGGCGACTACCGCGCCGAGAAGATGGGATACAAGATCCGCGAAGCCCAGCTGGAGAAGATCCCCTACATGCTCGTTGTGGGCGCGCAGGAGATGGAAAACGGTACGGTGAGCGTGCGTGCGCGCAAGGAGGAAAAGGGCGGCACAAAAACCGTGGAGGAATTCAAGGCGCAGGTGTTGGCAGAGGTTGCCAGCCGGGAGCGCTGAACGCAAAAGGCAGACGGCAAAGGCCGCGCGTCCCCAATGGGGACGCGCGGCCTTTTTTGTCGTGTTTTTGCGGCGGCCCGCCGCAGAACGGTCAAAATTCCAGCTGCATAAGGCGGGCGATAGCCAGGATATAGATCTTCAGTGCCTTGAACAGCAGCGCCTCGCTCACGCCCTCGTCCGGGCCGTGCATGGGTCCGACCCATTCGGGCGCGGGTTCGCCGGTCTCTTCCATACCGAAGCTGACGGCGCATTTGAAGTGGCGCGCATAGGTGCCGCCGCCCATAGTGAAAGGCTGGGCGTTTTTGCCCGTTACATCGTTGTACGTCCGGATGAGCGTCTGGATGACCGGGGTATTGGGGTCGATATAGAACGGAACACGGGCGCTGTCCGGCAGGAAGCTGCCGCCCGCGTCCTGCGCCAGCTTCGACAGCGCGGCGCACAGCGTCTCGGCATTGGTGCTGGTGGGGAAACGGATGTCGATGCTTTGGCGCAGCGCGCCGTTTTCCAGCTTGATGACGCCGCCCACACAGGTGAGCGGGTCGAACACGTCGTCCTGCGCGGCGATGCCCACGCTGCTGCCGTCTGTGGAGGCGTGCAGCCGGCGCAGCATTTCCAGCGCGCGGGCTTCCTCCTCGCTGCACAGGCGGTTGTCCAGCAGGTAGTCCACCACAAGAGCAATGGCGTTCACCGTACCGGCGGGCATGGCCGCATGGCCGCCCTTGCCGAAAGCGGAAATACGAGCTACGCCGTCCGCCTCGGCTGTAACTTTCACATTTTCGGTGTCCTTCAGCGCGGAGGCGTCCGCGCGTACCAGCGCATAAGCACGGTCCGGCACCACATTGTGGGCCACGCCGCCCTGAAAGTCGATGAGGCTGCCGTGCAGCGGTGCGCTCACCAGCCAGCCGCCGTAGCCGCCCTTTTCCCCGTAGCACACCGGGAACTCGGCGTCCGGCGTGAAGCAGAATGCGGGCTGGGGATAGTGTTCCAGGTAGTAATCCACGTCTTTCATGCCGGTCTCCTCGTTGGCGCCCAGCAGGATGCGCAGCGTATAGGGCAGCGTGGCGCCCTGCTGCTTGAAGAATTTGGCAGCATACAGCGTCAGTACAGCGGGGCCTTTGTCGTCGGCCACGCCGCGTCCCACGACATAGCCGTCGCGGCGCACCATATCAAACGGGGAGCCTGTCCAGCCGTTGCCCTCGGGCACCACGTCCAGATGCGTAATGGTGGCGATCTGCGTGGGGCTTGCGCCGGGCAGGTCGGCGTAGCCGATGTACCCTTCGCAGTTGTGTGCGTCCAGACCCATGCCGGCGGCGATGTCCAGCGCAGCCTCCAGGGCTTTCCTGGGGCCGGGGCCGAAAGGTGCGCCCGGCTGGGGTTGGCCTTCCACGCTGTTGATGTCCACCAGCGTCTTCAGGTCCCGCAGGACATTTTCCCTGTTTTCCGCCACAAAAGCATCGATCTGTTCCAGAAGAAGTTTTTCGTCCATAAACAATCTCCTTGCATAGTTGATACCTTTTATTATAGTATATTAAAAGGACAACACAAGACATAAAAAGGCGTAAAAAGGAGAAACCATGAAAAAAAACATATTGTTCGCACTTGCGGTCATTTTGCTGGCGGGCGTGATTGCCGTGACAAGAGTTATGACGCGTACAGAGGGGACGACGGCCCGCGTGGAGATCACGGACGCGGAGACGATCACCCTGCCGCTGGACAAGGACGGCACCTATGAAATCAGCGAAGGCAAGCTCCCCGTGACGCTGGAGGTGTCTGAGGGCCGCATCCGCTTTATCAACAGCCGGTGCCCGGACCATATCTGCGAGGGCTACGGCTGGCTTTCAAAAGAGCACGACCAGGCCGTCTGTATGCCCGCGGGCGTTGTGGTATCGGTGGAAAAAGGCGCCTGACGGCCATCCTGCGCGCCGCAGGGGAAATGTACAGTTTTTGTAAAGTGGGAAAAACGCATTGCGCACGGGCCGGCTACACAGTATAATTGTATTGTTGCTGTAAAAAAACTGTCAAAATTTCGTGAAGACCACGGGCGTGTATGGAAGGCCCGTTGGGAGAGACCGGAGGCCATGTATGACCATTTTCAACGTTATCAGCCTGGCGGGCGGCCTGGCGCTGTTTTTGTACGGCATGTCCATCATGGGCACGGGGCTGGAGAAATACGCCGGAGGCAGGATGGAGAGCATCCTGCAGAAGCTCACTTCGTCCACCTGGCGCGCCGTGGCTCTCGGGGCCGTCATCACCGCGCTCATCCAGTCCAGCTCGGGTACCACGGTCATTGTGGTGGGCCTTGTCAACTCGGGCATCATGCAGCTTTCCCAGGCCATCGGCATCATCATGGGCGCCAACATCGGCACCACGGTGACGGGCCAGATCATCCGGCTTTCCGATATTTCGGGCGGCGGCACGCTGATGGAATTCCTTAAGCCCGCCACGTTCGCGCCCATTCTGGCGTTTGTGGGCGCGGTGCTGTTCGTGTTCATCAAGTCGCCGCGCAAGCGCGACATCGGCCAGATTTTCATGGGCTTCGGCTTGCTGTTCATCGGCATGGGCATGATGACAGATTCTGTGAGCACACTGCGGGAATCCGAACTGTTCGTCCGCCTGTTCACCACGCTGCAGAATCCCATTCTGGGCGTTCTGGCGGGTACGCTCGTCACGGTGGCGGTGCAGAGCTCCTCGGCGTCCGTGGGCATTTTGCAGGCGCTTTCCAGCACCGGCCTGGTCACCTGGGGCAGCGCCATCCCCATTATTTTGGGGCAGAATATCGGCACCACGTCCACATCTCTCATCGCGTCCATCGGCACATCCAAGGCGGCCAAGCGCAGCGCGATGGTACACGTTTATTTCAACATTATCGGTACGGTCATATTTATGGCGGCCATCTACGGCGTGAAAGCCGCGGTTGGGTTCTCGTGGTGGAACGACACGATGAATATGGGCAATATTGCAAACTTCCACACATTGTTCAACGTGGTGGTAACGCTGCTGTTCCTGCCGTTCACGAAGCTGCTGGCCAAACTGGCGGAAATGACCATCCCGGACAAGCCCGGAGAAAAGCAGGACATCGAGATCCCCGTGCTGGACGAGCGTCTGTTCAATTCTCCCGCGGTTGCCATCCAGCAGGCCAAAAGCGCCGTGGAGACCATGGCCCGCAACGCCCGCGCCAATTACGGCGAGGCCGTGCCCGTGCTGTACAGCCATAACACCGAGGTGCTCAATCTCATTCAGCAGCGCGAAAGCGTCATCGATAAGCTGGAGGTCAATATCAGCAACTATCTGGTAAAGGTGACTGATCGTGAACTGAACGAGAGCGAAAGCCATGCGGTAAACGAGCTGATCAATTTCATTGTGGAATACGAACGCATCGGCGACTACGCCATCAATGTGGTGGAGCGCAGCGGCGAGATGTTCGACAAGGAGATCACCTTCTCCGAAAGCGCCCGGCGGGAGCTTTCGCTGGTGGACAACGCCATCAAAGAGATCATGGATATCACGCTGGCGGCCTTCCAGGCGGACGATACGGTGCTGGCCGAGCAGGTGGAGCCGCTGGAGGAGACCATCGACTTGATGATCGACACGCTTCGGGAACGGCATATCCTGCGCCTGAAAAACGGTGTGTGCGCCATCGAGAGCGGCATCATTTTCCTGGAGATCCTGACGAACCTGGAGCGCATCTCCGACCATTGCTCCAACATTGCCGCGCGCATCGTGGGCAAGGAATCCGAGGACGACCACTTCGACGCCCACGAGTTCCGCCGCAACATGCACGACGGGTATGTGCCAAATTTCAACGAGATGCTGGCGCAGTATAAGCTGAAGTATTATACACCGCTGCTGGAAAGCCAGGAGACGGCCTGAGCCGCTCATATGAAAACAAAAAGACCGCCCCGCGCCGGACGCTGGAATGCATCCGTGCGGGGCGGTTTTCTGCGGAAAAGAGACGGCGCACCGCGAACACGGCGCTGTACGCTGCGAGACGTTTCCTAAAACGCGTCCTCATCGTCGGAATAGATTTCGATATACTCGGGGGTGCCGGCTTTGTCGAACCAAGACAGCGCCGCCAGCGCCGCTGCGACGGCGGCGGCCACGGCGAATACCTTCAGGATAAATTTGAACATAGCAATACGCCTCCTGCAATTAGTATGCCGGCATTTGCCGGCAGATGCGGAATAAGGGGATGCGGCGGTGAAAAAAGGGAACACTGCGAAAGGACACGCGCCGGTCAATAAGGCACCACGACGAAGGTGCCGAACCCGGCTGCGGTGGGAACGCCCGCACCTGCGGGCACAGGAAACGCCGCGCCGAACGCCGGTTCGGAAACGTCATACAAAAAGGCGTTCCCGGGCAGGATGCCGCCCACCCTGGGCACACGGCCGAACGCCGTGCGGAACGCCTGAGCGGGGAGCACACCTTCGGCGCTCCAGTAAAAGCCCTGCTCGTCACTGCCGGCCAGATGCCGCATGGGCGGCATTTCCAGCCGGCGCAGCGGCACGTCCGCCGGTTCCCCGGTACGGTACAGCCACAGCGCATCGCCCTGCTGCTTTGTACAGGACGCGAACAGATAAGTGCCGGCAGCGTCGTCCGGCGTGACGGCAAAGCCGAAGCGGGCCGTGTGGGGCGGCGTTTCATCAAATACCGTGACGCTGAAAGGGATTTCGCCATCCCGCACATAGCAGCGCAGATACGCATATACCTGCCCGCGGGCAGGCTCGCCGTTGAAATGTGTGATTTTCAATGCGGGCAGCGTTTCCATGGGCAGCGCGTCCCGGCTGTTTGTGATAAGAAAGGACAACGTGTTTCCTCCCCGCGGGCGGCAGGCCCGCGTTGCTGAATGTATGTTTTGAACGATATACCGCCATGCGGCCGTACGCGGCAAACCGCATAAGACGCGGCTGTTTTGTTATTACAGTATACCGCTGTTAGTATAGCACAATCGTGCATAAAAACGCAACCGTTCCGCGCCGGCCGCCCGGCCGCGCCGGATATTGTGAAAAAATTATCCGTTGTTGACTACGCCCGGCCCAGTGTTTACAATAGAAGATGGATTATTTTGCGTACTGGCGTTGTATCTGCGCCCCGGGTGGATACGGCGGCAACCGTAAAAAATACAAAAGGAGAAACGAGGGATCATATTTTCATGTCATCCAAATTCAAACGCAGCGCCCTCGGCGCGCGCGTGCCGCATGAAAAGAAAACATCCGGTATGGCCACTGTCGCCATGCCCCTGCCCGAAAAGATCGTGCTGCCCATGCAGCAGCATATCGGCGCGCCGTGCACCCCCACGGTGAAAAAGGGCGATGCGGTGCTGGTGGGTACCGTTGTGGGCGCGGCGGGCGGTTTCGTCGGCGCAGCCATCCACAGCGGCGTGTCCGGCACCGTGGAGGCCGTGGAGACCGTGCATATGCCCAACGGCCGTTCGGTACCGGCTGTCGTCATCAGGGCCGACGGCGAGCAGACGCCGGACCCGGCCTGTGTTCCGCCCGAGGTGACGGACCACGCTTCGCTCATTGCGGCGGTGCAGGCGTGCGGCCTGGTGGGCCTGGGCGGCGCGGGTTTCCCCACGGCGGTCAAGCTCTCGCCCAAGGATCTTTCGGCCATCGACACCCTCGTCATCAACGGCGCGGAATGCGAGCCGTACATTACCTCGGACAACCGGGAATTTCTGGAATGCTCCGAGAGCGTGATGCGCGGTATTGCGGCCGTCAAGCAGCATCTGGGCATCAAAAAGGTCGTCATCGGCATTGAGCGCAACAAGCCTGAGGCCATCGACCTTATGTTCAGCCTTGTGAAGAACGACCCGGATTATTCCGTTATGCCCCTGCAGAGCCGTTATCCCCAAGGGGCGGAAAAGGTGCTCATTGAAAAGACCACGGGGCGCGAAGTACCCCGGGGCGGTCTGCCCGCGGACGCAGGCGTTATCGTGCTGAACGTCACCACGGTGTCCACACTGGGCAAATACCTGGCCACGGGCATGCCTCTCACGACCAAGCGCCTGACCGTGGACGGCGACGCCATCGGCGAAGCGAAGAACGTAGAGGTCGTCATCGGCACGCCCATCGGCGACGTGCTGGACTTCTGCGGCGTAAAGGACGATGTTTCCAAGATCCTGATGGGCGGCCCGATGATGGGGACTGCCGTAGCGGACCCGGCTTTCCCCGTGCTGAAGCAGAACAATGCGCTGGTGGCTTTCGGCCCGGCGGCGGCCGCTCTGCCCGCTCCCGGTCCGTGTATCCGCTGCGGCAACTGCATCAATGCCTGCCCCATGGGCCTTTCGCCTGTGGAGATCGCGGGCGCGTACACCAAGAACGACGGCGAGATGCTGGACAAGCTGATGGTGGACCTGTGCATCGGCTGCGGAACATGCAGCTATGTGTGCCCGGCCAAGCGGCCCGTCACACAGACGATGAATCTGGCCAAGGCCGTGTGGCAGAAAAATAAGAACGGAGGGAAGAAATAACGATGGAAAGCAAAAAACTGATCGTTACCGCGTCCCCCCATATCACCAACCATACCAGCACGCGGGGGCTTATGCTCAACGTGTGCATCGCGCTGCTGCCCGCACTGGTGGCCAGCACGCTTATTTTCGGCGCGCGGGCACTGCTGGTCACGGGCGTTACTGTGGCGGCCTGTGTGGGCTTCGAAGCGCTGTACTGCGTCGTGATGAAAAAGCCGGTTCCGGTGGGGGACTTCTCCGCCGTTGTCACAGGCATGATCCTGGCTTTCAACCTGCCCGCGACCATTCCGCTGTGGATCGCCATCATCGGCGCTTTCGTCGCCATCGTGGTGGCAAAGCAGCTGTTCGGCGGTCTGGGCTTCAATTTTGCAAATCCCGCCCTGTTGGGACGCATCGTGCTGTTCATCGGCTTTGCGGGCCGCATGACGGCTTATGCCTTTCCCCAGACGGACATTGATGCGCTGGCCAGCGCCACGCCTCTCGTGGCGGGCAACAGCATGGCAGGCAAGGACATGCTGTTGCAGCTGCTGCTGGGCGCCCACGGCGGCGTATTGGGCGAGACCTGCGCCGTGGCGCTTATTCTGGGCGGCATTTACCTGATCGCCACCAAAACGATCAGCGCGGCCATTCCGCTGTCCTACATCGGTACCGTGGCCGTGCTCAGCTTGGTGCTGGGGCAGGATGTGGTGCTGCAGCTCTTTTCCGGCGGGCTTTTGCTGGGCGCGTTCTTCATGGCGACGGATTACGTCACCAGCCCGTTCACCTTCACGGGCCGTATCGTTTACGGCGTATGCCTGGGCGTCATCACCTGCATCATCCGGTTCTACGGCAACATGGCCGAAGGTGTCAGCTTTGCGTTGCTGCTGATGAACCTGCTGGTGCCTTATATCAATGACCTCACGCGCCAGAAACCGCTGGGAGGTGCCAAAGCCAAATGAAAAACACCTGGAATGATTTTGTAAAACCCATCGTGGTGCTGGGCGTCATCTGCCTGGTCACAAGCCTTCTGCTGGCTGTGACAAACAATGTGACGGCCCCCATCATCGCGGAAAACGCCGTCAAAACGGCAAACGCCACGCGGCAGGCTCTGCTGCCGTCGGCAGACACCTTTACGGAGGTGGCGCCGGAAACCCCTACCGAGGGCGTGACGGCCATTTATAAGGCGGACAACGACAGCGGCTACGTCATTACCGCGCAGGCAAAGGGCTACGGCGGCGAGGTGCCCGTCATGGTGGCGTTCAACGCCGAAGGCACGATCGAAGCCGTTCAATTCCTGGACAACGACGAAACGCCGGGCCTTGGCCAGAAGGTCAAGAGCGAAGCGTTCCAGAGCCAGTTTTCCGGTATGCCAGCCGAAGAATTCGGCCTCTCCGACATCGATGCCATCACGGGCGCGACGATTTCCTCCGGCGCGGCTGCCTCGGCCATCAACGCGGCTATCGCGGCGTATAATCAGGAAGCCGGCGTGGCAGGAGAGGACCTTTCGACCCTTTCGCCCGAAGAGCTGCGCGCGGCGCTGCTGCCCGACGCAGGCGCCATCACGCCTGTGGACGTCTCCGCCGACGGTGTGACGGAGGCTTACAAAGGCGAAGCTTACGGCGTTGTGATCTATGCGCAGGCGGAGGGCTTTTACAAAAAGCCGGTGACCGCGGCGGTTGGATTCGACGACGACGGCGTGATCACGGGCGTATACATCGACGCCTCCAATGAAACGGCGGATGTGGGCGGACAGGTGGGCCGTCCGCGGTTTGCCGGACAATTCGTGGGCAAGACGAGCCTGGACGGCGTAGACGCCGTGGCGGGCGCGACGATCTCCTCGAACGCGGCGATGGATGCGGTGCAGAAGGCCATTGACGCGTTCAGCACAGTGAAAGGGGCGTGAGCGGAATGAAGGAAAAACTGAAGGTATTCTCCAACGGCCTTTTGAAGGAGAACCCGTCGCTGCGCCTGGTGCTGGGCACCTGCCCCACGCTGGCCGTCACCACGCTGGCCGTCAACGGTCTGGGCATGGGCCTTGCGGCCACGTTTGTGCTGGTGTGCTCCAACATCGCCATTTCGGCGCTGCGCAAGATCATCCCCGATAAGGTTCGTCTGCCGGCCTACATCACGGTCATCGCCACGTTTGTGACGGTACTGCAGATGCTGGTGAAGGCGTTTGTGCCTGCGCTGGATTCGGCGCTGGGCATCTTCCTGCCGCTCATCGTGGTGAACTGCATCATCCTGGGCCGTGCCGAGATGTTCGCTTCCAAGAACAGCATCGGCCTTTCGGCGCTGGACGGCCTGGGCATGGGTCTGGGCTTTACGGGAACTCTGGTGGTGATGGGCTCCGTCCGCGAGGTGCTGGGCGCCGGTACGCTGTTCGGCATACAGGTCATGCCCGCGGCAGTGGACCCCATGACTGTGTTCATTACCCCTCCCGGCGGCTTCTTCGTGTTCGGCTGCCTGATGGCGCTGGTGATCTGGATCGAGATCAAGACAAACAACCGCAAGGTGCGTAGCATCGGCTGCGAGGGCTGCCCCTCGGCCAGCGTATGCGGCGGCAAATGCGCGGATAAAGCGGAAGGAGGCGAGGCGTAATGGCTGTTAAGCTGGCAATGATCTTCTTCAGCATGATCCTCGTGAACAACTACGTGCTGGTGCAGTTCCTGGGCATCTGCCCGTTCCTGGGCGTTTCCAAAAAGCTGGATTCCGCCGTGGGCATGTCTGCCGCCGTCATCTTCGTCATGGCGCTGGCCACCAGTGTTACCTGGCCCATCTACACCTATTTGCTGGAGCCAAACGGCATGGCTTATCTGCAGACCATTGTGTTTATCCTCATCATCGCGGTGCTGGTGCAGCTGGTTGAGATCATCCTCAAAAAGTTCATGCCCCCGCTGTACAAGGCGCTGGGTGTGTATCTGCCGCTCATCACCACCAACTGCGCGGTGCTGGGCGTGACAATTTCCGTGCTGGACGAGGGCTACAACTTTGCCGAGAGCTTGGTGTGCGCTGTGGGCGCGGGCGTGGGCTTCATGGTGGCCATGGTGCTGTTCTCCGGCGTACGCAAACGGCTGGAGGATGCCCAGCCTCCCAAGTGCTTTGAGGGCCTGCCCATCACGCTTGTGGCGGCAAGCGTCACCAGCCTGTCCTTCATGGGCTTCGGCGGCGTCATCGAAAATATCTTCGCGGGCCATTAAGGAAGGAGAGAGAGCATGAGTATCGTAACAGCGGTGGCGGTTGTCACCGTCATCGGCCTTCTGGGCGCCGCGATCCTGGTTGTGGCGGCACATTTTATGCACGTAGAGGAAGACCCCCGCGTGGGCGAGGTGCTGGGCGTGCTGCCCGGCGCTAACTGCGGCGCCTGCGGCTACGCCGGCTGTGCCGACTATGCAAAAGCCATTGTCGAGGGCGCGCCGGTGAACAAATGTGTGCCCGGCGGTGCAAAATGTGCGGCCGCGGCTGCAGCCATCATGGGCGTGGAAGCGGGCGAAGTTGTGAAGCGCAAGGCTATCGTAGCCTGCCAGGGCAGCTACGACCACACGCAGGATAAGTATGAGTACGAAGGCATTGAAAGCTGTGCCGCCTGCGCCGCGCTGTATTCCGGCCGCGCCGCCTGTGAATACGGCTGTTTGGGCTACGGGGACTGTGTCAAGGCCTGCAAGTTCGACGCCATCACGGTGTCAAACGGGCTTGCCCGTGTGAATCCGGAAAAATGCACAGGCTGCGGCGCCTGCGAGCAGGCGTGCCCCAAAAAGGTGATCTGGATTCGGCCGGAGAGCGAAAAGCCCGTTGTCATGTGCGCCAATCACGACCGCGGCGCCCTGACGCGCAAGGCCTGCACGGCAGGCTGCATCGGCTGCATGAAGTGCGAAAAGAGCTGCCCGGAGGGCGCCATCAAGGTGACCAATAACGTGGCCCGTGTAGACTATGAAAAGTGTACGGGCTGCCGCACCTGTATGAATGTGTGCCCGGTGCATGCCATCACCATCCCAAAGATCGTTTGACCGGTAGGCTCCCGGCTTTGCTGACCCGCCCTGCTGCTTTTGCAGCGGGGCGGGTTTCTGCATACATGGCGTGATGCAAAATACCGTGCCCGTTTCCCCAAAAGGATGCGTTTTGCAAAAATTTGTTTTATAATACAATTATAAGATATCTATTTTAGTATATAAACCATGGGAAATGCTCTCACGGCAGTGTATAATACGGGCAGGGCGGTGCGGCACAGTTTCAGTGCGGCCGGCTTGGGACGGAAGGCGGGAGCCATGTGCCGCAGGGCGTTGAGGAAAGGAGAACGAATGTGGAGCTTTCAGTACAGAGCGCCCAGCGTATCGTGGACGAGATCAGCGGCATCGTGGGGCAGCACATCAACATGATGGACGAACGGGGAAATATCATTGCCAGCACGGACGGCACACGGGTGGGCCACTTCCACGCAGGGGCAAAACGCATTGTAGAGGAGGGCTTGCCGGAGCTGTACGTCCGTCCGGAGGATGCCACGCCTACCGTGCGGGCGGGGCTGAACCTGCCCATCACACACGGGGGCCGTACCGTGGGCGTCATCGGCATCACAGGCGCGTACGAGCAGGTCATCGGATACGGCCAGGTCGTGAAAAAGATGACGGAGATCCTTATCCGCGAGGGCAATGAACAGGATGAAAAGCGGCTGGACCAGCGTGTGCGCAGCCGTTTTCTGGAGGACTGGGTGTTGGGCGGCGGCTTGCTGCAGCCGCAGGTGCTGGCGGAACGCGGGCTGGCATTGGGTGTGGACATTACAGTGCCGCGCCGGGTAATGGTGGTGAGTGTGCGGGACCTTGCCCGCTACACCGACACCGCCGCCGGACAAAAACGCATCGACCAGCTGGAGACGGCGGTCTCCGGACTTGTGGAGGGCGAGGCGGGCGGTATCATTCTGCGGAATACAGCGCGGCAGATTCTGCTGCTGCGTGCGCGGCCGGACGCTCAGATGCAGGCCATGGCACAGCGTTTGTGCGTCATGGCGCGGGAACGCTTTGGTCTGCGGCTGGCAGTGGGGATCGACGGCGGCGCGCCGGATGTGCACCGGGCTTATGCCCAGGCAAATAAGGCGTGGCGTTCGGCTCGCATGGCGCCGGAAGGCGTGCTGCCTTACGACAGTGTGACGCTGGAGCTGTTCACAGGCGATGTGCCGCGCCAGACCAAGGAAGAATATCTGCGTAAGGTATTTCGGGGCTGCACTTACGAGGAGCTGCGCCGATGGATTGGACTTCTGGAGGCATACTTTGCGGCGGAGGGTTCCATCCAGGCAGCGGCGGATGCATTGTATATCCACAAAAACACTCTGCAGTACCGTTTGAAGCGGCTGGAGGAGCTGACGGGCTGCGATGTGCGCCGGCCCAGTCAAGCGCCGGTATTTTATATGGCAGTGCTTTTTTTCAAGGAAGTGGAAGGCAGCCTGCTTTTGATGGGAAGCTGAAACTGGACAATTAAACCAAATCTGTCGCGCGGCCTTGCGCGGTATTGGCATGAGGAACAGAGATCTCGCTTGAAATACGGCTTGAAAGACGGGCGCAAAACATCATAAAACAGCGTGCGGCCCGGTACACTGTATCAACAGGCGGCACCCGGCAGCAGCGGGTGCGCAAAGCCGATTCAAAAGGAGGTTTCATCATGTCAGGTTTTCCGCTTATCCTTGCGTTCGTGGCGGCCATTGTCCTTATGATCCTGGCCATCTCGAAATGGAAGATCCACCCATTCCTTTCCATCATGGGCATCTCGCTGGTGCTGGGGCTTGTGGCGGGCGTGCCGCTGGTGAACAGGACAGCCGCGGACGGCGCTGTCACGCCGGGGCTTGCCAACGTCATCGGCTCGGGTTTTTCCGGCACGTTCACCAGCATCGGCATTGTCATCATCCTGGGTGCGCTCATCGGCACGATCCTGGAGGCCACAGGCGCGGCATTGAAGCTGGCGGATATGGTCATCCGTGTGGTGGGGAAAAAACGGCCGGAGCTGGCTGTGCTGCTCATGGGCTGGGTGGTTTCCATCCCCGTGTTCTGTGATTCAGGGTTTGTTATCCTCAACCCCATCCGCAAGGCGCTGGTAAAGCGCACAATGACGTCCAGCGTGGCCATGACAGTGGCGCTTTCGGCCGGGCTGTATATCTCTCACGTATTCATTCCGCCTACGCCGGGGCCCATTGCCGCGGCCAGCACGCTGGGCATCGGCGACAACCTGCTGCTCGTTATGGGCATGGGCGCGCTGTGCTCCATCATTCCCCTGTTTGTGGGCTACTTCTTCGCAAAATACATCGGCAAAAAGGTAAAAGCGGGCGATGAGGCATGCGACGGCGAAACGGCCAGGACATACGAGGAACTGGTGGCGGAGTTCGGCAAGCTGCCCGGCGGGGCGGCGGCGCTGGCGCCCATTGTCGTGCCCATCCTGCTGATGGCGCTGGGCTCCATCGCGGCCATGGCGGGCTGGACGGGCTTTGCCTATGATCTGTGTGCATTTTTGGGCGCACCCATCATCGCGCTGGCGGTGGGCACGCTGTTCGGTGTAGTACTGCTTGCGGGTGCGAAACGGCTGAACAAATTCTACGAGTTCACCAACGAGACGCTTAAGACCGTCGGCCCCATCCTGTTCGTCACGGCAGCGGGCGGAGTGCTGGGAAAAGTGATCGCGGTGTCCGGCATGGTGGAGACCATTACGGCCAACGCGTCTATTCTGGAGGCCGTGGGCATCTTCTTCCCGTTCCTGCTGTCCGCCATCCTAAAGACGGCGCAGGGGTCCTCCACGGTAGCGCTTACCACCACGGCGGGCATCATGGCTCCGCTGATGGATGTGATGGGACTGGGCACGCCCGTGCGCGCCGCGCTGACGGTGATGGCCATTGCCGCGGGCGCGATGACGGTGTCCCACGCCAACGATTCCTATTTCTGGGTGGTGACGAACTTCGGTGAAATGAAGCCGGAGCAGGGCTATAAAACGCAGACGCTGTGCACGCTGCTGCTGGGGCTTTCGTCGATGGCCGGCGTGTTCGTGCTCTCTCTTATTTTCCGGTAACGGCGTTTCCAGCGTCAAAAAAGCGCCGTGCCGAATGTCTTACCCGACCGTGCAGGAGCCGGGGCGGGGCCCCGGCTCCTGTAAAGCTGAAACCCGGACTTTTTTGACAAGGAGCGTAAATCATGAAAAAAGTGATCCTCATCCCCGATTCCTTCAAGGGAACCATGTCATCGGCCGAGATCTGTACCGTAATGGCGCAGGCGGTGCAGGAATATTATCCGGATGCCCAGGTGCACAGCGTGCCTGTGGCAGACGGCGGCGAAGGAAGTGTGGATTCGTTTCTGCAGGCCGTGGGCGGGGAAAAGGTCTCCGTGCCTGTAAAAGGCCCGTACTTCGAGGAAGTGCCCGCGTTCTACGGCATGCTGCCGGACGGTGTGGCCGTCATCGAGATGGCGGCGGCGGCGGGCCTGCCGCTAGTGGGCGAGCGCCTGCACGCCGAACAGACTACTACCTATGGCGTGGGTGAACTGATGGCCCATGCGTTGGAGCGCGGCTGCAAACGGCTGGTGGTGGGGCTGGGAGGCAGCGCCACAAACGACGGAGGCTGCGGCGCTGCGGCAGCGCTGGGGGCAGTGTTCCGCAACGCGGCAGGCGAGGCCTTTGTGCCTGTGGGGGCAACGCTGGCGGAGGTTGCGGAGATCGACCTTTCCGGCCTGCATCCCGCACTTGCGAGCGCGGAGCTGGTGACCATGTGCGATATCGACAACCCACTGTGCGGCCCGCTGGGCGCGGCGCATGTGTTCGCGCCCCAGAAAGGCGCGGACCCGGCCATGGTGGAGCTTCTGGACGCGGGCCTGGCGCACTTGGCGGATGTTGTGGAGCGCTGTACCGGGCGAGACATCCGGCAGCTCCATGGTGCGGGCGCGGCAGGCGGCATGGGCGGCGGCATGGTGGCCTTTTTCGGCAGCACGCTGCAAATGGGCATTGAGACCGTGCTGGATACCGTGGGCTTTGACAAGTTGCTGGAGGGGGCAGATATGGTGTTCTCCGGGGAAGGGAAGCTGGATGCCCAGTCGCTGCTGGGCAAGGTGGTCATCGGCGTGGCGCGGCGGGCAAAGCGCGCGGGCGTTCCGCTGGTGGCCGTGGTGGGCGACATTGGAGACAACATTGAAGCGGCTTACGATATGGGTGTGTCGGCGGTGTTCAGCATCAACCGTGTGGCCGTACCCTTCCGGGAAGCAAAGCCCCGCAGCAAAAGTGACCTTGCACTGACGATGGATAATCTGATGCGCTTCTGCCGCCGGATGGGCTGGTAGCTTCGCGTTCCCATCCTCGGGGTCCGGCTGCTGTCGTAAGCTTTTGTGATGAAACGAGCAAACCCGTCTTCTCCGGGCCATCCGGTCCGAGAAGGCGGGTTTGCCGTTTTATTCCATGATGTCGTGCGGGATGCACGGCGCGGGCGCGTTTTCCGGCAGCGACGTTTTGCGCGCAATGAGCGCCTTGGTGGGGATGCCCATTTCCGTGAACATCTGTTCGTGTTCGGTACGGATGTTCCACGACGGTTCATCAGCGTGCAGGTCCCTCGTCTGCCAAGTCACCTCGAACCCGGCCTCGGCCATATAGCGCAGCGTATCTTTAAAAAGATCGTCGTCGTCACATTTGAACCAGATCTCCGCGCCGTCTGCAAGGAACGGACGGTACAGCAGAAGCTGGCGGGTATGCGTCAGACGGTGCTTTTTGTGGTTGGCCTTTTTGTTCCATGGGTTGCAGAAATTGATGTAGATGCGCTCCACGCGGTCCGCTTTGTCCAACAGTGTGGGAATACGTTCGATGTCGTGAGCCAGGGTCTTCACGTTGTCGATGGGAAGCCCCTGTTCGGCGTAGATGCGTTCGATGTTGCGTTTGGCAAGAATGAGCACCTTGTCGGTGATGTCCACGCCGATGTAATTGACGTCCGGATTGCGGGAGGCAAGCCGGGCGAGAAATCCGCCCTTGCCGCAGCCCAGCTCCAAGTGAAGCGGCTGCCCGGGCCGGGCAAAGGTCTCTCGCCAGCGGCCCTTGTACCGGGTGGCGTCGTTCATGTGAAAAGGGCAGGCCGCAAGCTCCGGCCCGGCATAGGGTTTGAAACGCATGCGCATGAGTGGTCTTCATTCCTTTACTGGTCTTGTGATGAACGTACCTATTATAGCAAAAAGTATCTTTACGCGCAATGCGGCTGAGGCTGTCGGCAAAGCCGTCAACCGCTGAGAGACGCCAGACGCTTTGTGCTGTGCAGACGCTTTCCGGTTTCCCTCAGCGCTCCTTTCCGGCGCACAAAAGGGCAATTTTGCGCACTTCGCACACAAAATTGCCCTTTTTCGACAAGCAGAGCCGCGCCCGCATGAGATGGGCGCGGCTAGGGTTTCGGTTGTGCCGCGGGGACGCAGTGCACGCGTTATGACTGCCGTTCTCCCACCCAGCGCGCCGCCGTACACCATACGGCTCTGCCTTGGGCAAGGCTCTGGGGTACGTCCAGGATGCGCTGGTTTTCGCTGCCGCGAAACCGCAGGTCCAGATTGCGCTGTGCCAAAACGAATTCTCCGTCCACCAGAATGTCCAGCGCGGCCAGCAGCTGCTTCTGGGCCGGCGTTCCGTTTTCCAGGAGTTCTTCAAAGGTGTAGCCTGTATAGCTGGCAACCTCGTAACCATTGGCCTTCAGCAGCTTTGCCAGTTCAGTAAAAGGCTCCGCCTGGCTGAACGGCTCGCCGCCGGAAAAGGTGACGCCGCGCACCAGCGGATTTTTCTTCACACGCCAGAACAGGTCCTGCACTGTCATATCCGTGCCCGTGCCGAACGCCCAGCTTTCCGGGTTGTGGCAGCCCTCGCACCGGCGCGGGCAGCCCTGCGCAAAAATAGCTGTGCGCAGGCCCGGGCCGTCTACAATGGAATCCTCCATGATGCCTGCGATATTGATCGTTTGCTGTATCAAAACAAAAGCGCTCCTTAATGCTGCATGCCGTGCTTCACACGGTCGTGCTCTTCGGCACGCTTGGCGTCGTTGAAGCGGTCCAGAGTGCCCACAAGGTAGCCGGTGATGCGGCGGATGCGCTCAAAGCCCACACCCTTGCCGTTTTTTGCCTCAATGTTGGTTTCGATCTGTGCCATAAGTCAAGTCCTCCTTCAAAAGACGAAAAGATGTTGAAAAATTGTGCTATTGCTTCGGCGCGGATGAGATCATTCGCAGCCGCAGTAGGTAAAGGTGCCGGGATACAGCTTGCGCAGCTCCTTGATGCGTTCGGGAGAAACGGCCTCGCCCTCGCGGCGGCCGCAGCGGGGACATACCTCCCCGATGACGCCCACATACCCGCAGATGGGGTCGCGGTCCACCGGGTGATTGATGCTGCCGTAGCCGATGCCGCAGTCGTGCATGCAGCGCACGATACTCTCGAACGCTTCCAGGTTGTTGGCGGTGTCGCCGTCCAGCTCCACATAGCTGATATGGCCCGCGTTGGTCAGTGCATGATAGGGCGCTTCCTTCCGGATCTTCTCATAGGCCGAGATATTGTAGTACACAGGGATATGGAAAGAATTGGTGTAATAATCCTTGTCCGTCACGCCGGGAATCAGCCCGTAGCGCTTTTTGTCCATGCGTACAAAACGGCCGGAAAGACCCTCCGCCGGGGTGGCCAGCAAGCTGTAGTTCATATGGGTGCGTTCGCTGCGCGCATCCAGATACTGGCGCATGTACTGGACGATGGCAAGGCCTTTTTCCTGCATTGCGTCGCTCTCGCCGTGGTGGTGTCCGTACAGAGAGATCAGCGTCTCGGCCAGGCCGATGAAGCCGATGCTCAATGTTCCGTGCTTGAGTACCTCGCCCACCTCGTCGCTGGGGCCCAGCTTTTCGCTGTCCAGCCAGACACCCTGACCCATCAGGAACGGGAAGTTGTATACGCGCTTTTTGCTCTGGATGGCGAAACGGTCGTCCAGCTGGCCGATGACAAGCTCCATCATATCCTTGAGCTTTTCATAGAACAGCGCTTCATCGCCGTGGCTCTCAATGGCCAGGCGCGGAAGGTTGATGGAGGTGAAGCTGAGATTGCCGCGGCCGTTGGCGATCTCCTGTGAGGGATCGTAGACGTTGCCCATCACACGGGTGCGGCAGCCCATGTACGAGACCTCGGTCTCAGGATGGCCGGGCTTGTAATACTGCAGGTTGAACGGGCTGTCGATAAAGCTGAAGTTGGGGAACAGCCGCTTGGCGCTCACCTTGCAGGAAAGCTGGAACAAATCATAGTTGGGGTCGCCGGGGTTGTAGTTGACGCCTTCCTTCACGCGGAAGATTTGAATGGGGAAGATAGGCGTTTCACCGTGGCCCAGGCCCGCGTCCGTGGCCAGCAGTACGTTGCGCATCACCATACGGCCCTCGGGGCTGATGTCTGTGCCGTAGTTGATGGACGAGAACGGCGTCTGCGCACCGGCGCGGGAATGCATGGTATTCAGGTTGTGAATGAGCGCCTCCATGGCCTGATAGGTAGCCTTTTCGGTCTCCTTTTCCGTCTCTTTCAGCGCGAATGCCTGGGCTTTTTTTGCAATGTCTCCGCTCACGAGCGGAGTGAGGGCTTCCGTCTCGGCGCGCAGGTAATCCATATCAGTGGCGAGCTGGGGCCGCAGGCCCTGTTCAGCCTCAATGGCGCGCAGTGTGTCCTTCACCTGCTGCAGCGTCACGCCCGCCTCGGGAGCCAGCAGCTCGAGACTCTTGAAAATATTGACGGCATACTGCTTTTTGTATGTTTTGGCAACGCCCGGCGCCAGGCCGTAGTCAAAGTTTACGATACTCTGGCCGCCGTGCTGGTCGTTCTGATTGGACTGGATGGCGATACATGCCAGGGCGGAATAACTCTGGATGTCGTTGGGCTCGCGCAGAAAACCGTGGCCCGTGGAGAAACCGCCTTTGAACAGCTTGAGCAGGTCGATTTGGCAGCAGGTGGTGGTGAGGGCGTAAAAATCAAAGTCATGGATATGGATCCAGCCCTCCCGGTGCGCCCGGCTCTGCTCGGGTGTCAGCAGATATTTGTCATAATAGTCCTTGGCTGCCTCGCTGCCGTACTGAAGCATGGTGCCCATGGGCGTGTCGCCGTCGATGTTGGCGTTGCTGCGCTTCATGTCGCTGGCCGTGGCGTCGGCATGGGTCAGCTCGTCGAACACTTTCATCAAACGGGTGTTCATCTCGCGCACGCGGGTGCGGGACGCGCGGTACAAAATATATTTTTTGGCGGCGTTGTCGAAGCCCATCTGCATCAGCTGGCTTTCCACTTCGTCCTGAATCTGCTCGATTTGGGGCGGCTGGGCGCCGCAACGCTCCTCCAGAGCCGCTTCCACTGCATTGGCGACAGCCGCAGCCTGTGAAGCGTCGCCCTCCTGGGCTGCCTCCATGGCCTTCAAAATGGCCGAAGCGATCTTTCCTTCGTCGTACAAAACGACGCGTCCATCGCGCTTGATGATGCTTTTGATCATGGTTTTCCTCCGATTCCGCGCACACTCACACTCTTTGGTATGCTCGCTAAATATTGATGCCGGGTATAATTATCGCACTAGATATAGTATCATGTCAAGCAGAATCCATGCTAAATTTCCGCGGCATTTTTGGCGGATTTGCCAATTGCATTTGTGTGGGGGTATAATGTTCCAGGGCTCTTGTGCGCAAAGGCCCTGGAACACGGAAGCATAAAAAGCCGCCGCCCCTGCGGGCGGCGGCGGGGAAACTGCAGGAGGAGCCGGTCGGATGAAAAACAAAGAACCCGCGCAGTATCGCGCCGCAGGCGGTGTGCGGTATGAGTTTAAGCGAAAACGGGTCAAAAATATCAACCTGCGCGTGCGGGCTGACGGAAGCGTTGCCGTGTCGGCGCCCCTGGGCGCGCCGCTGGCACAGGTGGATGCATTCGTGGCCGGACGGGCTCGATGGATCGAGGCGGCGCGCGTGCGCGCTCTTGCGCGCGGCGAGGAAGAGCAGCGCCCCTGTTCCGTGTCCAGGGAGGATGCGCTGGCTCTGTTCACACAGGTAAGCGATGCGGTATTTCCGTTGTTTGCACAGGTGCTGAACGGGCAGCGCCCCGTTCTGAAGGTACGGCAGATGAAAACGCGCTGGGGCGTGTGTGTGCCGGCAAAACGGCAGATCACGTTCAGTCTGCGCCTGGCGGAAAAGCCTCGCGCGGCTGTCGAATATGTGGTGCTGCACGAATATGCACATTTTGTCCGGGCAGACCACAGCCCCGCTTTTTGGGCTGTGGTAGCGCGGTACATGCCGGACTATAAGGCGCGCCGCAGGCTGCTGGCGCCGTCTGTGCAAGGCGGAATGGAAAGCCCGGAGGGACCGCCGCCTACATATTAAAAAGGAAAAACGGCGCTTTGTTCGCAGTTTTGGTTCTGCCGGCACAGGGCCGTGGTTTTAAAATGGCAGGATATATGATATACTATTATAGTTAGAGTAAAAATTTTCCGGAAGCCGGAGGTGCTGCATGGATAAATACAAGCGCCTTGTTTCAAACACGATGTTGTTTGCGATCAGTACGTTTTCGTCTAAGCTGCTGAGCTTTGTGATGGCTCCGCTGTTCAGCTACTGGTTTGAAACGCAGGAAATGAACGGCATCAAGGAGCTGCTGAACCAGTGCGCCAGCCTGCTGATCCCGCTGGTGAGCCTGGGTATCGCCAACGCCGTTATCCGTTTTGGGTTGGAAAAGGGCATCCGCAAGAGCGCCATTTATATGAACGGCCTTGTATCCATTGGTATGGGGTTCGTACTGCTGCTGCTGTTGTATCCGCTGCTGTCCCGTATTGCACTGTTCCGGGACTATATTGCTCTGTTGTATGTGTACCTGCTGGTGAGCTGCCTGCGCACGCTGAACTGCCAGTTCTGCCGTGCACGCCAGCTCAACCGCCTGTATGCCATTGACGGTATTCTGTGTACCATAACCACATGCGGGTTCTATGTGCTGTTTCTGCGGGTGCTGAATATGGGCCCCACAGGCTATTTGCTTGCGATCATCTGCGCCGATGGTCTCAGTGCGCTGTTCCTGTTTGCAGTGACAAAGACCTGGCGTTTTCTGGATTTCAAGCGCTTTGATACCAAGCTGCTGAAAAAAATGCTGCGCTATGCGCTGCCGTTGGTGCCTGCGTCCATCTTCTGGTGGATCACCAACGCCAGCGACCAGTTTTTCGTGGCCGCCATGCTGGAGGACGGCACTTCCTGGACGGCGGTGCTGGGGGCCAGTTATAAGCTGCCCACCATCCTGTCCATCGTTTCCACTATTTTTACCGAAGCGTGGCAGATCTCTGCGTTCACAGACGGAACGGATTCACAGCGCGAACAGTTTTTTTCCCGCGTGTTCAGCGCCTACCAGAGCCTGATTTTTCTGGCGGCGGCGGGCATCGTGCTGATGGCGCAGCCCTTTATGGCCATTTATCGCGACGACTATTTTATCGGCTGGAAATTCATCCCGCTTTTGACGATGGCAACGGCATTTGCCAGCTTCGACAATTTTTTAAACAGTATTTATATGGTTGAAAAGCGCTCGACGCTTTCGTTCACCACCATGGCTGTGGGCGCGGGCATCAACGTTGCGCTCAACTTCACACTCATCCCCGTCTGGGGCGTCAACGGCGCAGCGCTGGCCACGTTCGTCAGCTATTTTGTCGTGTTTTTGCTGCGGGCAGTGAACACGCGCGGGCTCATCCGCGTGGATTTCGCACCCGAAAAGCTGTGCTGCAACTTCGGCCTGCTGGTGCTGGAATCGGCGCTGATGATGTGGCAGGTAAAACTTTGGCCGGTGTGGTGTTCACTGGTTGTGGTGCTCATCGCAGCCATCAATTTCCGTGATTTGTGGAGCACGGTGCAGCAGCTGCTGGGCCGGGGCAAAAAGAAAAGGGCATAAATAAAACGGAAAAGGTGCGGCTCATTTTAAACCGCCCCAGATTGTGCGGACAGCACCAAAAGGCCTCTATGTAGGGAAATATGAAGTATTAAGCGGAGTGGTGCAGCGTGAGCGGCGCCACTCCAGTTTTTAACTGGATGCGCTCGTAGCTGTAAAAATTGATGTAGCGGTCAATCATCTCATTGGCCTCGCAGAATGAGGCCGGTTTATGGCGGTAGATACACTCTGTCTTGAGAATGGAAAAGAAATTTTCTGCCATAGCGTTATCATATGGGGGTGCTCGTCTTGACATGGAGGGCGTAATGCCATAAGATTTTGTCAGGTTGAAGTATGCTTGCGAGGTGTACTGGAACCCCTGGTCGCTGTGGAGCTGCAACTCCGCTTTCCCCGGACATAGTAAGACCCCCTAATGTAGCTTTATTTTCCTACATTAGGGGGCCTTTTGTCTATTGTACGGTTTTACTGGAGCGGTTCATTTTCAGAGCCGCGCCTTTTCTGAACGGAATAAAAACAGATGCGGTCGGTGGAAACAGCTGCTCAAAAAATTTCTGAAGCATCCGCGGGCAGCTCACGCACTCGGTACAGATAACGCAGGCTTCCTTCGGCCTCCGCTTCGTTGACCGGGAGAGCCAGCGCCTCGGCAGTCTGATGCGCCGCGTCCAAAAACAGGGTGGCCGCTGCAAATACCGCGGCCCACACATGGCCGGGTTCTGCGTCCGCATAGGTGGAAAGGTAACGCTCCCAACAGCCGGCGGGCAGGTAAGCGGGCAGGTCCGCACCGCTTTTGCCTGCGCTGACGGCAAAGCCCGTGCGCGTGCCGGCCAGCCAGGACAGCATGTGCAGAAGCTGGGGCCGGACGCAGGCATTCAGGGTGTCCAGCGCATAAGTGACGCGGCCGCGCCACAGGCCCTTGGCCACATAGGGAAGCGTCCACCAGAACTCGTTGCAGCAGCCCGCGAACGCAGTCTGGTCCGGCCTGCGGATGTGGTAGGCCGTGTCCGAGGGCAGCGGCAGGGGCGGCAGAATGCCGTCCTTGTCCAGCAGAACAATGGTCTGGGAATCGCTTTGGCATTCTTCCAGCGCACGGGGGAGCGTCATCAGCCGGAGGTCGATGCGGTTTCCGTCCGCGAACTGCATCAGATAACCATAACAGCGCGCAAGGTCTGTGGGCTGTCCCGCCGCATGGTCCATCTCGTCGGGCGTCTGCATGACGAGCCGCTCCCCAAACACGTCGACCCAGCCCGGCTGCGCCCGGAAGGATGCGGTTTCCTCCACTACATACACGATGTCGTAGTCCTGAAAAATATCCCGGGGCGCGTTGGGGTTGGCGCGCGAGCCGTTCATAAAAACAGCGCGTACGCGCGCATCCCGTTCGGCTACGCCCAAAATGAGCGCCGTCATTTCGCGCTCTGTACGCATATACATCCTCCTCTTTTCGCTGCGGCCTGTCAATAGGCCATTGCAAAGCCGGCAAAGCGCCAGCCGTTTTCGGTGTTTACCAGCTTAACCTCGCAGGTCTCGGTGTAGGGGCTGCTGCTGGCGGAGCCGCCCGGCCCCGCCTCGTCATAATGGCCGATGAGCTGGAAGCGGATTTCATCCGCCGTCTCGCTGATCTGTGAAAATTCGCTGCTTTTGTAGAAAATATTGCCGCCCCGGTCGCCAAAGCTGAAATAAAGCAGGCCGTCATCGCCCTTGATATAGTTTTGATATTTGTCAATAAGACTGTCGGCAAAGTTTGACGTAAACACGCAATCCAGTGCTGTGCGAAAGGCGGAATAATTGGCAAACCCGGTATCTTGATAGTAGCTCCGTCCGGTATCTCCGACAATAAAGGGAGAGTTTTCATCGATCGTATCAAAAGCAAATCCACTGGATACATCAAAATGATAATACAGATAATAGGCCGCGCGGTAAAGCTCCTGTTGGTCTGCGGTGAGAAATTCAGGCACAGCATCCGGCTGGATATTCGCCGCGTCCGCGGGCAGAAGCGAAAGCGCCTGTGCACCCTCACCCGATGCGCTTTCAGGGGCGGGAATACTTTGCGCCGCGCTTTCAGAGGAAACGCCTTCCGTCGCGGAGGAGGATACCGGGGAGGATGTACCGTCTGGCGTGCAGGCGCACAGCGCGAGGAGCAGCACCGTACAGGCGGCTGCTGCAAAAAAGCGGAAAAAATGCTTCATCCCTAAGCTCCCTTCCATCAAAAGGATATGCCTCCGGCTCATTGTATGTACAACGAGAGGAAAAATTGAAAAATTACGCCCGCGCGGAAATTTCCGCACGGGCGCAGGCGTTTGCTTAATACAATTTTTCGCGTGCTACATAGGAGGTGTGGAGGATATGATGCGCCTTGTGGCCGCCCGGCTCGCCCAGATACTCGGCGTACACTTTCTTGAGCAGCGGGTTCTCGTGGCTCTTGCGGATGGCCTTCGCGTCATCCTCGCCGTACAGGGCTGCGGCGCGCAGGGCCTTCAGGTCCGTAAAGTTGCGCACACTGGCCGGCTGCGTGGGCTGGCCGCCGCCGTTTACACAGCCGCCCGGGCATGCCATGAATTCGATGAAGTCGTAGTGCTTCTCGCCGCTCTGCACAGCCTTCAGCACTGCGTCGCAGTTGGTGAGGCCGCTGGCCACGCACACGTTCAGGTGCAGGCCGCCCACATCGTAGCTGGCCTCCTTGATGCCGTCGGTGCCGCGCACGTCGTGAAATTCCACTTTCTCCAGCGTCTCGCCCGTCACAAGTTCCACAGCCGTGCGCAGGGCCGCTTCCATCACGCCGCCGGTAGCGCCGAAGATGGTGGCCGCGCCGGTGCTCTCGCCCAGCGCCGGGTCGAAATCCTCGTCGGGCAGCTCGGTAAACTTGATGCCCGCGCGCTCGATCATACGGCCCAGTTCACGGGTGGTGATGGAGATATCTACGTCGGGGATATTGTCGCCCGCTGCGCTCATGTCGTCGCGGCCGATCTCGAACTTCTTCGCGGTGCAGGGCATTACGGACACACACACGATGTCGTGGGGGTCCAGGCCCATCTTTTCGGCATAGTAGGTCTTGGTCAGCGCGCCGAACATCTGCTGCGGAGATTTGCAACTGGACAGGTTGGGAATCATGTCCGGATAATAGGTTTCGCAGAATTTTACCCAGCCCGGGCTGCAGCTTGTGATCAGGGGCAGCGTGCCGCCGTTTTTCACGCGCTGAACAAACTCGGTGGCCTCCTCCATGATGGTGAAGTCGGCCGCGGTGTCGGTGTCGAACACGCCGTCAAAGCCCAGGCGGCGCAGCGCGGCGACCATTTTGCCCTCCACGTTGGTGCCGATGGGCATGCCGAAGCATTCGCCCAAGGTGGCGCGCACGCTGGGCGCGGGCTGCACCACAACATGCTTGGACGGGTCGCGCAGCGCGGCCCACACCTTGGCGGTGTCGTCTTTTTCCGTCAGCGCGCCGGTGGGACACACGGTGATGCACTGGCCGCAGGAAACGCAGGGGGAATCGCCCAAAGGCGCTTCAAACGCGCAGCCGATGTGCGTGGAGAAGCCGCGCTCGTTGGCGCCGATCACACCCACGGCCTGGTTGGCCTTGCAGGCGGCCACACAGCGGCGGCACAGGATGCACTTGTTGTCGTCGCGCACCATATGCGGCGCGGAATCGTCGATGGCATAGCGCTCGCGGCTGCCGATGAAGCGCATGCCGTTGACGCCGTAGTCGCGGCAGAGCTTCTGCAGCTCACAGTCGGTGCTGCGCACGCAGGACAGACAGTTCTGGTCGTGGGTGGAAAGCAGCAGCTCCAGGTTCGTCTTGCGGGACGCCTGCACTTTTTCGCTGTTTGTCACGATCTCCATGCCTTCATTGACGGGGTACACACACGCGGTGACCAGGCTGCGCGCGCCTTTGACCTCCACAACGCAGATACGGCACGCACCGATCTCGTTGATCTCTTTCAGATAGCACAGGGTCGGAATCTCAATGCCCACGCTGTGGGCCGCTTCCAGGATAGTAGAGCCGGCAGCGACTTCGTAGGGCACGTTATTGATCTTGATATGTACGGTTTCCATTCGTTGTCACTCCCTCTCTTAACCTTTGCTGATGGCGCCGAATTTGCACTTCTCGATGCAGGCGCCGCACTTAACACACTTGGCGGTATCGATGGTATGCGGCTGGCGCACGGTGCCGCTGATGGCGCCGGCCGGGCAGGTGCGCGCGCACAGCGTGCAGCCCTTGCACTTGACGGGGTCGATCTTGTAGTTCAGCAGCGCCTTGCACACGCCCGCCGGGCAGCGCTTGTTGACGATGTGCTCCACATATTCGTCGCGGAAGTAGCGCAGTGTGGAGAGGACGGGGTTCGGGGCTGTCTGGCCCAGGCCGCACAGGCTGTTGGATTTGATGAATTCGGCCAGCTCTGTGATTTTGTCCAGATCCTCCATGGTGCCCTTGCCGTCCGTGATCTTGTTCAGCAGCTCCAGCAGACGCTTGGTGCCCACGCGGCACGGCGTGCACTTGCCGCAGCTTTCGTCTACGGTGAATTCCAGGAAAAACTTGGCGATATCCACCATGCAGGTGTCCTCGTCCATGACGATGAGGCCGCCGGAGCCCATCATGCTGCCGATGGCAAGCAGGTTGTCGTAGTCGATGGGTGTGTCGATGAGACTGGCCGGGATGCAGCCGCCGGAGGGGCCGCCCGTCTGCGCGGCTTTGAACTTTTTGCCGCCCGGGATGCCGCCGCCGATCTCCTCGACGATGGTGCGCAGCGTGGTGCCCATGGGAATCTCTACAAGGCCAGTATTCTTGATCTTGCCGCCCAGCGCGAACACCTTGGTGCCCTTGCTCTTCTCGGTGCCCATGCTGGCGAACCAGTCCGCGCCCTTCAGGATGATCTGCGGCACGTTGGCATAGGTCTCCACGTTGTTCAGGATGGTGGGCTTGCCGAACAGGCCCTTGACGGCCGGGAACGGGGGACGGGGACGCGGCTCGCCGCGCTTGCCCTCGATGGAGGTCATCAAAGCGGTCTCCTCGCCGCACACAAAGGCGCCGGCGCCCAGCTTGATGTCCAGGTCAAAGCAGAAATCGGTGCCGAAGATGTTGTTGCCCAGCAGGCCGTATTCGCGCGCCTGATCGATGGCGACCTGCAGACGGTGCACGGCGATGGGGTACTCGGCGCGGATGTACACATAACCCTGCGAGGCGCCGATGGCATAGCCCGCGATGGCCATGGCTTCGATGACAACGTGGGGGTCGCCCTCCAGCACGCTGCGGTCCATAAATGCGCCGGGGTCGCCCTCGTCGGCGTTGCAGCATACATATTTCTGCACATTGCCGCGGTTGCCCGAGGCAAGCTGCCATTTGCGGCCGGTGGGGAAACCTGCGCCGCCGCGGCCGCGCAGGCCGGAGTCCAAGATCGTCTGGATGACGTCGTCCGGCGTCATTTCAGTGAGCACCTTGCCCAGCGCCTGATAGCCGTCGAAGGCGATGTATTCGTCGATGTTCTCGGGGTTGATAACGCCGCAGTTGCGCAGCGCGATGCGCATCTGTTTTTTATAAAACGCGGTGTCGTCCAGGCTCTTGACGGTGTTGTCCTCGGCAACGGTCTCGTCGTACAGCAGGCGCGTGACGGGGCGTCCTTTCAGCAGGTGCTCGTCCACGATCTCTTTAACGTCCTCTTCCTTGACCATGCTGTAAAAGCTGCCCTCGGGATAGATGACGACGATGGGGCCCAGCGCGCACAGGCCGAAGCAGCCCGTGCGGATGACCTTGACTTCATTTTCCAGGCCGGTGGCAAGGATCTCGTCCTCGAAGGCCTTCGCGATCTTGTCGCTGCCGGAGGAGGTGCAGCCGGTGCCGCCGCAGACCATTACATGGCTTCTAAACATTGCTTCTCCTCCTTACCGTACGTTGCCGATGGTGTACTCGGTGACGGGATGCCCGCCCACAAGATGCTCGGACACGACGCGCGCGACTTTCTCGGGCGTCATTTTTACATAGGTGACCTTTTCCTGGCCGGGGCAGGTGATCTCCACCACCGGCTCGTACTGGCAGATGCCGATGCAGCCCGTCTGGGTGACGAGCACGCCGTGCAGGTCGCGCCGGGCGACCTCTTCGGTAAAGGCGTTCAGCACAGGGCGCGCGCCTGCGGCGATGCCGCAGGTGGCCATGCCGACCACGACGCGCGTGGAATCGTGCGCCGCTTCCCGCGTATTCACGGTCTGTTTCATCTTGTCGCGGATGGCGGCAAGTTCTTCTAAGCTTTTCATACAGCGTTCTCCTTTTGTAAAAGTTGTTCGGTGTTCTCGGCAAGATATTCCCGCAGCCAAAGCGCTACGGACGGCTCGCTCAGGGGCACGCCGTCCAGCACCGCACGCAGCTCGCGCGTGTCCGCGGCGAACTGCTCGCCGTCGGCCTGCACGGTGTACACAAAGTCGATGTCCGGGCTGCACTGGATGAGCCCCGCCACCGTGGCGGACATATCGCCCAACGGAGCAAGGTCGATGTGGCCCAGTGTGAACCAGGCCGTTACACAGGTACCTTTTCCAACTGTGCTTTCGATGGAAAGCGCGCCCCCCGTCATCTCGGCCGCCATTTTCAAAAACGGAAGGCCCAGCCCGACCTTGCGCGTTTTGCGCGTGGTGCAGAACGGGTCTGTCACACGGGCCGCCATCTCCGGCGGCATACCCTTGCCGTTGTCCGTGATGGTCAGCGTCATGCGTTTTGCTGCGGTATCAATGGAAAGCGTGATGGCGACCAGCGTAGCCCCGGCTGCGACGGAATTTTCCGCCACGTCCAGAACGTTCATTGAAAGTTCCTGCATATCGGCGCCCGCCTTTCGTGTCCGGTGTGGTGCGGTAAATGGTGTGCTTACCTCATCCTAACATAAGTATAAGCTCAATATTTTGCCAGGATCTCGTCGAGTTCGTCGCCCGTCAGGCGGCCGTATACATCGTCGTTGATCGTCATGACAGGGGCCAGGCCGCACGCGCCGATGCAGCGGCATGCGTCCAGGCTGAACTTGCCGTCTTCCGTGCATTCGCCGCCCGAAATATGCAGTTTTTCCTGCAGCTTCTCGTAGATCTTGCCGCTGCCCTTTACATAGCACGCCGTGCCCAGGCAAACGCTGATTTTGTATTCACCCTTCGGACAAAGGCTGAACTGCGAATAAAACGTGGAAATTCCATAAATTTCCGCCAGAGGTTTGCCCAGCGTATTGGCCACGATACGCTGCACCTCGATGGGCAGATACCCATAGATCTCCTGAGCCTTCTGCAGCGCCGGCATGGCCACGCCGGGCGTCGCTTTGTGCTCCTCGAGCCAGGCCACCAGTTCGGCTTCCTGCTCTTTTGTGCCCTTGAAGGGCACAGTGGAAAAGCGCCTCATATATAGTCCTCCCGTTTGTAAGTTGGGCCAGGTACGGGCAAACAAACCGTGCTTTGGCCCAGTTGTATTTGATTATAACAGAAATTTGTTAAAAAAACGACAAGTTAGCGGCTGCTACTTTATAGCACAGATGTAGAATTTATGCGTAAAAAACTGTGCAGAAACACAACGGCAAAGCGGCCCGGCGCGCTTGTTTTCGGAACGGGTTTCCCGTATACTTAAGGTGAGCCCCTGTCACCGGGGCTGCTTATGCCGCCGCGCAGCCGCGCGGGCAGAAATGGAGTGGAAGCGCAATGACCATCAAGCAAGTAATGGAAACGCTGGACGCCGAGCTGCTGACGCCGGAGGCGGACCTCACCCGTGAGGTGCACGCGGCCTGCGGCAGCGACATGATGAGCGACGTGCTGGCCTATGTGAAAGACCAGGCCGTGCTTGTCACAGGCCTGAACAACCCGCAGGTGGTGCGCACCGCGGACATGATGGACATGATCTGCATCGTGTTTGTGCGCGGCAAAAAGCCGGACGGCGCCATCCTGCAGCTGGCGGTGGACCGGGGCATCGCCGTGTTGGCTACAAAGCTGCCCATGTTCGCGGCGTGCGGCCTGCTGTACGAAAAAGGGCTGCGCGGGGGGATGGCGTGATGGACGCGATCCGCCTGCATTATACCGTGCCCGGGGACGATTTCACCCGTGCGGGGGAGGCCAGCGCCGATTTGAAGGCACGGCTGAAGAAGCTGGGGATCCCTGCGGACGCTGTGCGTAAGGTTGCCATCGCACTGTATGAGGGAGAGATCAACCTGGCCATCCACGCGGGCGGCGGCGAGATCGACGTGGCCGTTACCGATGAGAGCGTGGATATGACGCTGACGGATCAGGGCCCAGGCATCCCGGACATTGCCCTGGCCATGAGCGAAGGGTGGAGCACCGCGCCCGACGAGGTGCGAAGCCTCGGCTTCGGCGCGGGCATGGGCCTGCCCAATATGAAAAAATATTCAGATGAATTTGACATCCAGTCCACCGTAGGCGTGGGCACCACGGTGAAGATGCTTGTGAACATCGACTGAGGCACGTTTTTCGTTGCGGGGTGAAACGCAGCCGTGTCTCCAGGCGTTATTCTGTGTGTGGGGCTGCGGTGCTGCCGGCCGCTGCTGCGGGAGCAGCCGTGCCTTGATGCGGCGCTCTGTGCGAAGACGCGGGAAAGAAACGTTTCAAAGCGGACGGCCGTATGATACGGCCCGGCCGAAAGGAGGGTGCCTTATGTTGTGGATCATGGTATTGGGAGCCGCGTGCGTTGTACTTGGCATATTCAATGCCGTCTGGGGCTTTGTGGAGGCGCTGATGCTTCGCCGCGCCCGCCGGGCGCCGGCCAAAGCGGAGGGCGTGGTGTGCGGCCTTGTGCGCCACCGCCTGCCGATGCGTTATGAAAAGCAGGGCGATGTTCCCAAAGTGGCGTACCAGTACTGGGGCCGCACTACAGCCAACGGTGCACATGGCTTTCTCAGTATCCCGCAGGCGATGACGCAGTGGAACTGGTACCCCTGCGTCCGGTTCACCGTGAACGGCGGGGAGACTGAATGGATCGCCACCGGAGGCAGCCGGGAAGGAGCGTGGCGCATCGGCCAGCGTGTGCAGGTGCTGTATGACCCTGCGCGCCCCGGCGAATATGCGCTGGACGGAGACGCCGCTCCGATGCACGCTGTGCGTGCCGATTTCATATGGGCTGTGGTGCTTACCGCGGCAGGCGCCGCGCTGCTGGCGTTGTATTTTATTTGAGGCCCGCCGCCGCGCGCGGCGGAGCATCTGAGGAAAGGAGGCGGCACGCTTGGAAAAATTCATTCACTCGGTCACCCTGGACAAGGACCTGTGCAAAGGGTGCATCAACTGCATCAAGCGCTGCCCCACCGAGGCCATCCGCGTGCGCGACGGCAAGGCGCATATCCTGGCCGAGCGCTGCATCGACTGCGGCGAGTGCATCCGCATCTGTCCGCATCATGCAAAGAAGCCGCTGTATGACCCGTTGACGATTTTGGATGATTTCAAATATACAATTGCTTTACCTCCGCCGAGTTTATACGGACAGTATAACAATTTGGAGGAGCAGGACGTGGTGCTGGCAGCACTTTTGGATATGGGCTTCGACGATGTGTACGAGGTGGCAAAGGCCGCGGAGCTTGTCAGCGACGCCACACGGCGCATTCTGCAGACAGGCAGCATCGAACGGCCTGTGATCAGTTCGGCCTGTCCGGCGGTGACGCGGCTCATCCGCGTGCGCTTTCCACAGCTCATCGACCATGTGCTGCCGCTGGTCGCGCCCATCGAGCTGGCCGCGCGCCTGGCCAAAAAAGAGGCCGTGCGCAGAACCGGCCTGCCGAAGGAGGACATTGGCTGCATTTTCATCACGCCGTGCCCGGCCAAGGTGACGGCCATCCATTCGCCCATCGGCTCGTCCCGCAGCGAGGTGGATGGCGCGGTGGCCATCAAGGAGGTGTACCCGCGTCTGCTGGCGTCCATGAAGCGTATCTCGCAGATGGATTATCTGGCCAGCGCCGGACGCATCGGCCTGGGTTGGGCCGAGAGCGGCGGCGAGGCCGCGGGCCTGATCTCCACCGACAGCTATCTTGCGGCGGACGGCATCGAGAACGTCATCCGCGTGCTGGAGGACCTGGAGGATGAAAAATACCGGGACCTGGACTTTGTAGAGCTGGACGCCTGTGCGGGCGGCTGCGTGGGCGGCGTGCTGCAGGTGGAAAACCCGTACATCGCAAAAGCGAAGATCAAACGCCTGCGGCGTTACGTGCCTGTGAGCAAGAACCATCTTTCGGGCAGCATTCCCACGGAGATGCTGTGGGACACAGACCTTACCTATGCTCCCGTACTGGAGCTGGGCGGTACGCGTACCGAACGGTTTGAGCGCTACAACCAGATGGAGGAGATCCTGGCCGAGCTGCCGGGGCTGGACTGCGGCAGCTGCGGGGCGCCCACCTGTGCCGCGCTGGCCGAGGACGTAGTGCGGGGCAAGGCTGCCGTAAACGACTGCACTGTTTTGATGCGCCGCCGCATGGAGGCCGTGCTCAAGGCGCTGGGAAAAGGGGAGTGACGGGATGACGACAAAAGAGCTTTCCGCTGCGTGCGGCTTCGCGCCCGCTGTGGAGGCAGAGACGCGGGAGATCGCGGGCATTTTTACGGGCGACCTGCTGAGCTGGGCGATGGGCCGGGCCAAGGAAGGCGACGCCTGGTTCACGGTGATGGGCAATGTAAATGCGGTTGCCGTGGCTGCCCTGGCGGACTGCGCCTGCATCGTTCTATGCCATGGCGCGGCGCTGGACGCGGTGGCGAAAACGCGGGCGGAAGAACAGGGAATCAATATTTTCACCACAGATCTGCCCGAGTTTGAGGCCGGCTTTGCGCTGGCCAGGGCAATGAAGCGGTGAAAAAAGGAGGAAAAAGCATGCGCTCGGTCAAAGTGATGCTGCTGGGCATCGGTCTCATCCTGGTGGGGATATTTTTCCGCCTTTGGAGCATCAGCTATGTATACAGTGAATTTGTCGTCCATCATCTGCCCATTGCGGCAGTGGCGGCCGGCGTGATCGCACTGGCGGCGGGAATGTTTTTCGTGGAGGACGGAGAAGGCTGACAGCGCTTTTACTCCGACTGTGAAAGAAAGCGGGGGATGGGGTTTTGCTGTATGACCTGCATATGCATTCCTGTCTTTCGCCCTGCGCCGAGGACGATATGACGCCCGCGAACATCGCCGGGCTGGCCAAGCTGGCGGGCGCGGAGCTGATTGCTGTGACAGACCACAACGCCGCGGACAATCTGCCGGCGGTACAGTGCTGCTGCAACGCATACGGCCTGCGCCTGCTGCCGGGCGTCGAGGTAAATACCGCCGAAGAAATTCATGTTTTGTGTTACTTCAAAACCGTGGATACAGCGCTGGAATTCGGCCGCTTGCTGTATGCCGCGCTGCCGGAGTTCCCGTATGATCCCGCCGTATGGGGCCGTCAGCTGGTGATGGATGAAAACGACGAAGTGCTGCGCACCGTGGACAAACTGCTGACGGGCGCGGTGTCGATGGATATTTACGAGGTAAAGGCCGCCTGCGAGGCGCTTGGGGGCGTTGCTGTGCCCGCGCATGTGGAAAAGGACAGCTACGCGCTGCTTTCAGTACTTGGTTTTTTGCCGGAGGATCTGCCCTTTGCAGCCGTTGAGCTGCACGACGCTTCCCGTTTGGGCGGCCTGGTGGAGAAAGGGCTGCTGCCCGCTGGGCTGGAGGTGCTGTCCTCGTCGGACGCGCACCGCATGGAGGATGTGGCGTGCAGCCTGCATGCGCTGGCGGCGGATTCTGTGCTGCGCAGGCTGCTGTAACGTGGGATTTGACACCTGTCCCGATGGAATGGAATAGGGATTTGCTTGTATTTGAAATGCTTTTGCCGTACCTTAAAAGGGGTAGGGAGGCGGTAAAATGAAGCCTGCACAGAAACTGAAGGGCGCGCGGCTGGAGGCGGGCCAGACACAGGAAAGAGACGACGCGTCTTTGCTGGCGCACCGGGAGGAAAGCAAGGATGCGGTGAAAAGCCGCCGGGCGTTTTTACGGTTTGTTTTGGTTACGGTGTATCTTGTGGTCTGGGGGGTGTCTGTTCTTGCGTTTTGGATGGGCGGCAGAACGGATGCAATGGGGTACTCGCTGGTGGTATTTTATGCCGTTCTCCCGTTGAGCACGCTGGTGCTGTCCTTTTTCATCGGATGCGGCCGGGCGTGGGACGGCTGCAAACGGACAATGCTGTTCTTTTTTGGAGCGATGAGCATGCTGGGGCCTTATGTGACGTTCGGCCTGAGCAATATGGCCTCGTTTCAAAAATTCAATCTGCCGGAGCTGTCCGCCTTTCTGCCCGGATTGCTGTGCGCGGCTGCCGGTATGGCGGTGGGTGCGGCAGTGCGGGCTGCCAAAAGGAAACGGGCAAAGCGGTAGAGCCGCCGTGCCCGCGTTATCCGGGCATGAAAAAACCGCAGCGCCAACAGGCGCTGCGGCTCCATGTTTTGTTGTGTTCTCAATGCAACTTGCGTTTTTGGAAGCATTTGGGGTATACACCCCGCTTTAAAACTGCATGGGTCTTGGTTCCTTTCCCGTATTTCCGAAACACAGGCTTCTGTATCTCTTACTTTTGAAAAAGTTCCCGAGAACGCTTGCTTAGTGCATTGGTTCCAATACCTTTCGTCGTATTTATTTTGTTTTACCAGATCGTTTGCTTGGTTGAAACCGTATTCCTTGGAAAGAATTCGCTTTGCTTCCGGAATGCCGTCTTTTTAAAAGGCGCCTTTCGTAGGATCATTGCTGTTTCTTTTGCCGGGATCTCAAAACCTGCATAGAGCTCTTTCTTTACAAAGCCGCTTTGCGCAAAGCCACTGGCTGTGCTTTTTATCCGTGCAAGGCGCATATCCTCTTGAGACGAAACCTTGCTAAAAACGTTTGGCTGCCGCATCTCCTGCGGTTTCTCGTCCCGCAACACCGGGCACCAAACTGCATCTAATCGAATCTGACTTTAGCGGTTCGTCCGAGTTACACGCCCTGCACCGACTGCACGGGTTCTTCAGTCGAGTACATGGGACTCACTCCTTTCCTTCTGTCTTTATTATAACCGCTTGCACCGTGTTTTTCTATTGGCAAAGTGCATGGAGTTTTGTGCTGCTTTATTGACAAATCGCTCAAAATAGACATTGACGAAGGCAAAGAAAACCAGCATAATAGATAATAAGAAAGAAAAGAAACAAAATAAACGGCGGAGGCGGGAAGATGATCACAGTAAACGGGGACTGGTTCGCGCTGGAAACGGCCAACACGGGCTATTATCTGGGCGTGCGCGGCGGCCTTGTGGAAAACCTGCATTACGGCGCGCGGGTACGCGTGGAAAATTCCGTGCCCCTGCGGGAAAAAACGGATATCGGATATGGCGGCGACGTGGTGTACCGGGCTGAGAGCGCACCGCTTTCGCTGGAGCATCTGTGTCTGGAGCTGTCGCCGCTGCAAAAGGGAGATTATCGTGCCCAGAGCCTTTCGCTCGTGATGCCGGGCGGCGCGCGTACGGCGGATTTTTCCTTTGTATGCGCCCGCAGGCTGGAGGGAAGTGTCCCGCCGGAGGGCATGCCTGCGGCCCGGGGCGGAGCAGAGACGCTGGCGCTGGACTTTTCCACGCCGGAGGGCGTGGCTGTCACGTTGTTTTATACCGTGTACCCGGACTGCGACGTCATCACGCGGCGCCTTTGTATAAAAAACGGCGCAGACGCGCCTGTCACGCTGGAAAAGGCACTCAGCTATCAGCTGGACCTGCCCGGCTGCGATTATGTGCTCTCCACATTTCCGGGCGCGTGGGCGCGGGAGCGCCACGAAGCGTGCGTTCCGCTTACGCCCGGAGCGCATGTGTTCGGCAGCACCACCGGTGCTTCGTCGGCATTTTGCAACCCGTTTTTCATGCTGTGCGCGCCGGACGCGACGGAATTCAACGGCGACGCATACGGCTTCAACCTTGTTTATTCCGGGAGCCATATGGGCTGTGTGGAGGTGAGCCCCTGGGGGAAAACGCGCGTGGCCGCGGGCATTCAGCCCGAAGGCTTTGCATGGACGCTGGTACCCGGTGAACGGTTTGAAACGCCCGAAGCCGTGCTCACCTTCAGCCGGGAGGGCAAAAATGGCATGAGCGCAAACCTGCATGCTTTTGTGCAGGAGCACATCGTGCGCGGCAAATGGGCAAAAAAAGACCGCCCCGTGCTGCTGAACAACTGGGAGGCCACCTATTTCGATTTTAACGAGCGCAAACTGCTCTCACTGGCAAAGGACGCGGCGAAGCTGGGGGCGGAGCTGTTCGTGCTGGACGACGGATGGTTTGGCGCACGGGACAATGACGCAAAGGGCCTGGGCGATTACACCGTCAACCGCAAAAAGCTGCCCGGCGGCCTTGCAGGCCTGGCGGAAAAGGTACACGCTCTGGGGCTGCTGTTTGGTTTGTGGTTCGAGCCGGAGATGGTGAACGCGGATTCCGGCCTGTTCCGCGCCCATCCGGACTGGATCGTCCAAACGCCGGGCAATGTTCCCGCCACGGGCCGCAACCAGTATGTGCTGGATCTGTGCCGCGCCGAGGTGCAGGACTATATCATTGCGAACGTGAACGCCACGCTGGCAAGCGCGCCCATCGACTATGTCAAATGGGATATGAACCGTCATATCTCTGACAATTACAGCCCCGCTCTGGCGGAGCAGGGACGCTTTTCCCACAGCTATATCCTGGGGCTTTACCGCGTGCTGCAAAGCATCGTGGAGCAAAACCCGGATGTGCTGTTCGAGGGCTGCTCCTCGGGCGGCAACCGGTTCGATCTGGGCATCCTGTGTTATATGCCGCAGATCTGGACCAGCGACGATACAGACGCTTACGAGCGGCAGCTCATTCAGGCGGGCACCAGTTATGGCTACCCACCCAGCGTGATGGGCTGTCATGTCTCGGCTTCGCCCAACCACCAGACGGCGCGCACCAGCCCCATCGAGAGCCGGTTTAATGTGGCGGCTTTCGGTTTGCTGGGCTATGAGCTGGATCTTGGCCGGCTCACACCGGCCGAGCAGAAGGCCGTGGCGGCGCAGATCGCTTATTATAAGGCGCATCGCCGCCTGTTCCAGTACGGCCGTTTTTTGCGGCTGTGCCCGCCGTTCGGAAAAAACAAATGCGAGTGGATGATGCTTGCGCCGGATGGAAGCGAGGCCGTGGTGGGCGAGTACCTGCATCTGCTGCGGCCCAACGCGGAAAAGCCGCCCCTGCGGCTGGCAGGCCTTGCGCAGGATGCTCTGTACGAACTGGAGGTTCGGCCGCAGGTCGTCGACGTGCGTACCTTCGGCAGCCTTATCAACCAGATACTGCCCGTCAAGGTGAATGCGGGCGGCCATTTGATGCACGCTGTGGCCGACCGCTACATGATGCCCTGCGAGACGGAACGCTATGCTGCTTACGGCGATCTGCTCATGTACGCGGGCATCCGGCAGAAGCAGGCGTTCACCGGCACGGGCTACAATGAAAACGTGCGCCTGATGCCGGATTTCTCGTCCCGCGTTTATTATTTGCGCCGGGTGGACGCCGCGCTGCGGACGAACGGGGAGGAGGGCGCGCTGTGACGGTGCTGGTGGATGCGGACGCCTGCCCGGTGAAGCGGATCATCGTGGAGGAGGCCAGGCGGCGCGGCGTGCCGGTGACTATGCTCACCGACACGAGCCATGTGTTGCGCGAGGATTACGCCGCTGTGGTCACGGTGGAAAAAGGCCGGGACAGCGTGGACTTCAAGCTTGTAACGCTGTGCGGGGCCGGGGATGTGGTGGTAACGCAGGACTACGGCGTGGCGGCCATGGCTCTGGGCCGCGGCGCGCGATGTTTGAATCAGAACGGCCTTCTTTATACAAACGGTAATATAGAACAACTGTTATACACACGGCATGAAAACGGAAAAGCGCGGCGGCGCGGGCATTATACGCCCGTGCCAAAGCGTACGCTGGCCGACGACGAAGCTTTCCGCCGCGCGTTGAGCGCAATGCTGGACGAAGGGAAGAAAAACGAATGAAAGCACACATCAACCAACAGGCGGCCCGGCCGCTGGCGCTGCTGTACGGTCTGCCCGAATCCACGGAAACGGGCCGGGGCGTGCGCGCGGCGTTGGAGGAACAGGGCTTTTCATCCAAGGAGATCGCGCCGGAGCAGCTGCTCCAGCCGGTGGGCGCTTTGGCGGGCCTGGGCGGGAAAGCCGCTCCGCTTTACAGTGGGGAAGCGCCGGATGCGCAGCTCCTTCTCATGAGCAATTTCACCAGCCCTCAGCTCAATGCGGTGCTGGACGCACTGCGGGAAGCGGGCGTGCACGTTCCGCTGAAAGCCGTTGTGACGAAGCACAACAAGACATGGAGCGTGCTGGCACTGCTGGAAGAGCTGCAGCGCGAGCGCGAGGCCACGCGCCGTTTTGAAAACGCACCCCCGCAGGGGCGGCAACAGGAAGGGGAAATATAGTATGGATTTTGCACCCATCATCGCCGATGTGAAGGCCGCGAAGTGCGCGGGCTTCCGGTACCAGCGCGCCGGGCACCAGCGCTACCGCGACCGCATCACGGTATACCGGGACGGCCGCCTGCTGTTCGAGCGCTTCTGTTATGGCGAAGCAGCGGGCCTGGTGTTCAAGCTGTGGGCGCCGGGCGCGGACGATACCGGCGCGCCTCAATGGGATTTTTCAAAATGCAATGTCACCAACGCCCGGGACGAGGTGCCGCACCAGCTGACGGGCGCGGGGCAGGGGGGGCTTGTGTTTGACGGCAGGCCCGGGCGCTGGGAGTGTGTGGACAAGCTGAAAAACGATAAGGCCAACGGCTATGGCGGCCCGGTGAATTTCTTCAAAAATCTGTTCGGCGGCCGGAAATAGAGCGGCGGCGCGGCTGGATGGCCGCATCCATACTGTGAAAAAAGGAGTGTCCCGATGGACGGGAACGCGCAAAAGGAAACATGCCGTGCGCCTGCGCCGGGCCCCGACGGCTTTGTACCCGCACGCCCGCGTGTGGTTCTGGCACTGGCTGTTCTGGTGCTGGCGGGCATGGCGGGCTTTTGTCTGGCGCTGTACCATTCGCTGACGGCGGTGAGGCCGGTGGACCCGGCGGATTATCCAGGCGCGGCGCCGGAGGGGTTCCGCTGGGAAGCGGCGGTGTCGCGGGAGGATGGCCGCGCCGTGTTCACAGGCTGGGCCTGTGTGGAGGGAGAGCCGTTTCCAGATGTGGATATCCGTGTGGTGCTGTATCATGCGGAAGACGGCGCTTATTACAGTATTCCCACGCAGATGACGCCGGATGAAGCGGCCACCGCGGCAGTGGCGGACGGGCGCGGCTATGCCCTGGGCGGTTTCACGGCGGTCGTTCCGGAAAAGGTGCTGGCACATCCGCTTGCGGAATATGAGATCTGTATCGCCTACCGCGTCGGCGGCTTTGACTTTTTGGCCTCCACGGGCAAAACAGCGGAGGTGACGGGATGAACATGCTTCGGCGGTCGGTGGGCCGCGCTGTGCGCAGCCGAATCGTTCCGTATGTGGCGCTGTATGCGGTATTGCTGGCACTGCACCTGCAATTTACGCTGGGCACTGGTGACGATCCTATGTATGCCGCCATGCTGGACCAATACTCGCTGGCGTATTTTTCGCTGTGGCATTACTATACCTGGTCAGCCCGGACGCTGATCGAGGCGGTGGTGTGCATCGTGGAGGCGCTGCCCGCAATAGTGTGGCGCCGCTTGGCGGACCCTCTGTGCATCACGCTGTGCGCCGCGTGCATCGTGCGCCTTGCGCGGTTGGAAGACCGCCCTGCGGGCCGCTGGGCCGTTTGCGGGCTGGCGCTGTGCTATCCGTGGCAGGATATGAGCAGCGCAGGCTGGGTGTGTACCACGCTGGTGTTCGTGTGGCCTTTGCTGGCGGCATTGGCGGCGCTGCTGCCGCTGGGGGAATCTCTGCGGGGAAACAGGCCGCGGGCATGGCAGTGTGCCGCGGCGCTGCCGCTTACCCTGTACGCCGCCAACATGGAGCTGCTGGCGGGTCTGCTGACGCTTCTGCTGCTGGCATACCTGGCCTGGTGCCTGTGGGCGCATCGGCGGCCCCATTGGCTGGCGTGGGCGCAGCTTGGGCTGTGCGCGGCCAATATCGTTTATGCACTCACCTGTCCGGGCACAGCGCTGCGGTACGGCAATGAGGTGACATCCTGGTTTCAGGATTATGGCATGCGTTCCCTGTGGCAGAATTTTGAGCTGGGGATCTCTGCTGCCATGTCCCGGATGGTGCTGGAGCCGCATCTTCTGTTCTTTGTATTCTGCGTGCTTCTGGCGTGCGCCGTCTGGGCGCGGTACCGCCAGCCGCTTTACCGGCTGTTCAGCCTGTTCCCGGTAAGTGCCGCGCTGGTGCTGGGTGTGCTGGGCGGGCCGCTGCGTGCGCTGGCGCCGCGTCTATCGTTTTTTGCCGATGCGGTGACGGAAAAGGGGACGCTCACACCGCTCAACGCGTGGACGCTGAAACGCTGGCTGCCGTTTTTACTGTTGTGCGCTGTACTGTTCGCCTGCGCGCTGGAGCTGTACCTGGCGCTGGGGCATGGGACGGCGGCTTACGCGGGCGTTGCGGTCTATCTGTCGGGGTTCGCGTCTTACGGCGCCATGGGCTTTTCGCCGTCCATCTGGGCGTCGGGCGCGCGTTCGGGTTTCTTCTTTGCCTTCGCTTTGGCGGCCGCGGGCGCGCTGGTGCTGCGCGCGCTGCCGGAGAAACGGATGCCGTGGCGGGTGTTCGGTTGTACGGCAGCCGTGTGCGCGCTGGCGCAATGTCTCTCGCTCCTCGGGGCATAGGGCTGTTTTTGGGGGGAGGAACGACCGATTTTTGATGCTGAAAATATTTAAGCCGGGCCGTTTTACGGCCCGGCTTTTTTGAGGGATGGTGAATTATACTATCAAGTGCAACACTTTAGGGGAACAAAAAGAAGTCCATACAGAACCCTGGTAGAATGAAGTTACCACACCACCAAACCACCGGAGGGAACTGTATGAACTATCATCATCTT
>ENA-OQNI01000227-OQNI01000227.1-human-gut-metagenome-genome-assembly--contig:-NODE-227-length-88559-cov-7.305014_pt1 | contig 88559 bp, 76 predicted proteins | sample MGYA00242627_ERZ504876 | MGnify/ENA primary metagenome ERZ504876 (study PRJEB26092, sample SAMD00036386) | human gut metagenome | host: Homo sapiens | study: EMG produced TPA metagenomics assembly of... | reverse complement strand
TGAAAATTTCTTTGATGAACAATGCGATTGGCTCTGATATTCAGGGGCAGAAAGAAAATGTTGAGATGTTCTGCCAGATTGTTTCCAAACTCGGATAACCAGTATTATAAAGTGAGAGGAATCAGAGCATGAAAAAAATCTTAATTGTGTTATTAACTATGGTGTTGCTCCTTGCTGGATGCGGCAAAAATGGGACTTCATCGCCACAATCTCCCTCTGATGAATCTGTGGCGGATCAGCAGGAACCTTCTTCTTCCGAAACCGAAATATCATCTGAAGATCACGCGATTCCCGGAACTTATACCGTCCCGGAGGGATGGGAGAAATCTGAGAAGCATTCTACTGATTCGCAGATTTTTTACATAGAGGAAGGTCACGAAAATGATGAAAAGCCGGACAACATCTCCATCCATGTAGGAAAGAACAAATATAGTCTGGATGAGCATGAACAGTTCCAGGATGCGATCGTCCAACAGATTTTGATGCAGCTGGATGGTATTGAAGCACAACTGAACGGGGATGGAACCTATACCGAGCAGGGAGATCTGCTGTATATCTTTACTATCGACGAGGGCGATATTGTAACCACGCAATACTATATTGTAAAGGATTACGGGTTCTGCCTGATCCAGCTTACGAATTTCAGCGGATCAGAAACCACTGAACAGGCCGCCAGGGACATGGTAGATAGCTTTGTTTGGGATACAGAAGGATAAATTGACACAGGAACAGTGATTTTATAGGAAAACGACGAAGATGGAGAAAAGAAAACTTTCAGGAAAAACAGTTTTGAAGCTGGCAGGGGCGCTTTTGGCTCTGGCTTATTTGGGATTTTGCCTCTATGCGGGTATTACCGGAAAATTCCCGAATATGCACAGAACTGAGCATGTGATGCGTTTCGGTGAACTTAAAAACTGGGTGTCCGGCGGGATGTCGGCTGTGATGATTTTTGCCCTGTGCATTACTTCTGCCCTAAATGACCTAAATCTCCAGAAGGGACGCAAAAAATCATTTTTACCACTCTTTCTCACCATGATTCTGCCAATTATCCTTTTACTGCTTTTGGAGTCTTATCTGGATATTGGTTGGATCGGGATTGCCCTTTATGCCGGTATTGCAGTTTTTCTATTTGGAGTCGCATGGACTCCGCAACTGCTGAATCAGTGGATCGCCCGCCGACTTTTGCGTGATGAACCGATGAGCGGCAAACAACAGGTACAGATCATTGAGTGGATTCATTTTCATCCGCTGAAAAAGCTGCTGATTTTCGGACTGTGGGGCTTTGGCGTCGTTCTGGTTCTGCGTGGCATTTGGGTAACGGCAACCGGAAAAATCGAAATGGACGGAGAGCTTTTCCTGTTTTTACTTGGTACAGCAGTTCTGGTTGTGGCGCTGTTTCAGAAAATGAGACGCTATATCTGCACGCCTTACCGGAACATACCGGTACTGAATCAGATTCTCAGCAAAAATCAGCTGGAGCAGTTGCTGGATGGAGAACACTTTGAACCAATAGCGTTTGAAGATGAGGGCATGAAAAAGTATCTGGAAATTTACCGAAGCCAAAACTGGATGCTGATTGGCGGGAAGCTGCTCTCAAAAAAGCTCGCTTTATGGGTCACAATGAATCGGTCAGGAAACGATGCGTCCTTGAAGGTGCTTTACCTTAACGGCATGACGGCCAAAGCGAAAGTCGATCTGGATATTCGAGGGGATCGGTACAAGGAGTTTGCTGCTGTGCTGAAAGAATTGATTGGATACGAAGGCACTCTTAAACTGGATGAAAAAGAAGAACAGCTGGCACAGAAATTTGCTTCCTTTTTCCCAGAGCAAACTTCCGAACAAGATCGTGTCGCTGCTTTTCTTTCTCAGGATGTGACGCTAATCCGGCAGGGTTACATTCAGACCTTCTCTCCGCCGCCAGATCCCCGGAAGAAAAAGCGGAGTAGACGGGAACAGGAATAAAAGAATTTCTTCATTTTTCAATGGAGAACGGGTTACAAAGATAAAGAGAATGTAGCTTGGCGGCCATCTATGGTATATCATCTCACATCGTATGGCTTACTGTTGTTGGTCCGTCCAAGTATATAATCTGTAGATACCTTATAATAGTCTGCTAATTTCAACAAATGGATAACTGGAATTACTTGAAATCCTCGCTCGTAGCGGGAGTACACAGTTTGGCTGATTCCTAAAATTTCTGCTACATCTTCCTGTCGCAGGTCTCTGTCCTCTCGTAAGTCTCTCAATCGTTGAAATAACATACCATCCACCGCCTTTAGTACCAATTGATACTATTGACGATACCCCATATTTTGATTAGAATGTTGGGGGTAGAACTTATAAGTACTAAGGCGGTGATTGAATGGAATTGTATCAAGAAATCCTCTGTCATGTGTTTGAAAATGAAAAAATCCAGGTGTCCTTCCCAGAACTCATCCATACTGATGTAACGAAAATTATTGAGCTTGAATGCTATAAGGCGTTACACAAAATCAAAACTATTTTGGAAGATGACTCCCTGGCAGACAGTGAGTGCTTTCAGCAAATCGAGGAAATTGTCTACACTTTTGAAGAGTTGGGATCTGGCGGTGGTAACCGGCATGATTTTGGTTGATTTCAAAAGAGAAGCTACCAATAAGAAAAGCATCCTCTGATTGTATTTCAGCGGATGCTTTTCTTATTTAGACCATATTCAAAACTGGTGTACTCATATGGGTATACTGCGCCGCTTGCTCCCAAACACCAGCAGGGCCATACCAGCCATCAACAGGAGCAGCTGAACCATGACCATAGGCCCCGGCAGCGCAAATGTAGGGTCAAGGTTTTCCAACGTCAGCGGATAGGCGGTGAAGAAGCTCCCATTCCACAGTCCCAGAACCTCCGGCAAGGGCAGCACCGCCAACAGAAGGGGAACTACCATCCATATATACAGCAGCCAGGGCCTCAGCCGCCCAAGAAGCCATCCGCTGCCCAGGGCGAACACCAGCGGCGGCAGAAGGGTCACCAGCGCGGGAAAGGCCAGGCTCCCCCATCCGTACCAGCCGAACATCCGCCCATAAAACACTGCCGCTTCCACAATACAGAGCAGCGCCAGTATGGCCGTCCCCGTGAATGCTGCGGCGCACCGGGCCAGAGCGAAGCGGGCAGGCCGCATAGGCACGGCATCTTTGAGCGCCGCCGTCCGCCGGGCCTTGGGAGAGGTAAAGAAGGTCAGGAAAAACAGCGCGCCGATCCACAAAAGCGGCAGCATCCGGGAGAGATAATCTCCAAAGCTCCAGGGTGAAAAGGGCGCCGTGTGGGACACCCCCAAGATGGTCACGCCCCGCAGTACCAGGGCGCCGTAACCAAGCAGCACGGCGGCCAGTCCCGCAAAGAACTGATTCCACAGCAGCCGCCTGCACTCATAGCGATAGATCTTACCCAAGGTTCAAATCCTCCTCCGTCAGCGCGCAGGCGCTCAAAAATTCATCGTAGGTGAGATAGGGGCACATGAGGTCCATCTCCCGGTTGAACAAATCGTGAAGGATCTGGTCCATGGCTTCTTCTCCGCCCACAAGCTGCTCCGCCTTCAGGAGCTTCAACGGCATTTCGCTGTACTGCCGCACACCGGACAGGCTGTTGGAAATACGCAGGCGTTCTCCCTCCGGCAGCATCTCTAGATATTCCGGATGGCGCACATAGAAGTTCAGGTAATAGTCATCTACCTCCCGCTGCCACTGGTCAACGTAATGGGTCCGGGCATACTCCTCCCCGTACAGCTCCTTGACGATGCGGTAGGTGGTGTAGACGGTCAGTCCCTCGGCAGACCAGGGGCTGTCCGGGGCAGGGATGTCAAACATACTGCCCAGTCCCCACCACTGATGGACCAGCTCGTGGATAAAGATCTCCCCCGGGACGGTTCCCTTGCTGGTGTCGCTCAGGCTGGCGATGGTGAAATCCGCCTCATCCAGCAGGCTGGCGCCGCCGGCGGCATATCCGCCCCCGGCGATCCGGCTTTGGATCAGCTTCAGGCTCTCCCCGGCGCTGAAGGACAAGGCTCCATAGTGCGCGGTGCAATACTCCACCACGGCCCGCACCGCGTCAGCTGCACCAGCCTGTTCCATGATCTTCTGATGCTTGCGGCCATAGTAAAGCTCAATAGCCATACCACCAGCCTGAATATCCTCCCGGATGTAATCTCCGGCATAGAGTATCCCGCCGGTACCGATGTCCTCCCAACGCCAGGTTTTGGTGCCGTTTTCATGCTCTGCTGCCACTTCCGCCCTGCTGGAGCCAAAGGGAATGGCCACCATAGATGCAGGAAGGGTAATTTCCATCTCTGTGGGATAGATGTTCTCATCGGGCAGCACATTCAGCAGCCGCGGGGCAAGGACCGCATTTTCCAGCTGCAGATAAGTCTTGCTGATCTCTGTGCTTCCCTGACTGCACGACAGATTTTGGTTCTCACGGGGGAACCCACTGTATTCCATGGTCAATTCGATCTGGGCCTTCGCCGGAAGGGTAACTTCCAGCATTGCCTCATTGAATTCCTGATACTCCCCCACCGAAAAGGGGGCAGCCTCGCCGTTGGCCCGTACATTGGAAATGGTGTAGCCGGGGGTAACGCCAAAAGCAACACGCTGTTCCTGTCCAGAACTATTTTCAAAGGAATAGCTTGCCTTGCCGCGCACGGTCCCGTCAGACACATTGGGAAATACCTGCGCGGAGCGGCCGGTGCAGATCACACCCTCAAGATAGGGCATCTCATAAAAGGTCATTGCCATTTGGTCTGGATTGCTGTTATCCACCATGGGCTGGGCCGCGTAGGCAACGCCGGAACAGGCCAGCAATGCCACGGCGATCACCGGACGGTAGGCCCGCCGGATGCTCCGGGCCAAGGAGCCAAACGCCCCCTTCCCATACTGACGGATGCAGAGATACGATACCGCCCACACGCCCGCCAGACCGGTCAGCCAGGTCAGGCGCATATAGGCCACGGAGCGGAAGATCCGAAAGTTGGAGAAATCATCGGACAGCGCCCACACACAGGGGTTGAGCCAGCACAGCTGCCAGTTCTCTGCCCACACGGTCAGGCTCAGCCCGCAAAACGCGGCGAACAGCACCAGGGACAGGTCCGTCCGGCGGGTGAACTGATAGGCAGACGCTGCCGCCAGAACGCCCAGCGGCAGGGCAAGGCCCATGAGGAGCAGGTAGGCCAGCACATAATCCACCAGATCGAACACCGCACCGATCAGCCCCGCACTGACGGGGAGCCACACCAGCACGGTAAGGGCTGTGGTCAGGACTGCAGCAGCCAGCAGAGCCAGCAGCCGCGTCAGGGCTACGGTCTGTGGGGGCACCGCCGCGTCCATAAGAACATCCGCCCGGCTGCGGCAGGCCCGGTCCAGTTCAAAGATGGCGAGCAGGCCAAACAGGATTCCGCCTGCAATGCCCCCGGCAATCGCGGGGTTGGCCAGATACAGGGAATTCATGGTGGACTCAGCCGGCTGATAAAGGTACAGTCCAGCCACAGGGCCAAGGACGGTCAGCAGCATGACCAGCCAGGTCAACCGGCTGCGGAGCAGGCGTCCCAACTCCAGAGGAAACAGTCGAAGCGTCTTCATTGTACTGCCTCCCGGGAGACCAGATAGAGATAGGCATCCTCCAGCGTAGGCTCCTCCGGCTGAACAAAGGCGGGGAGCTGATCTGCCACCGCCCGGCAGCGGACGCCCTGGGCGGTGTTCACCCGGGCGGTGATGTGGAGCCCATTCTCCTGATTGGCCTCCTGCTCATAGAATATACCCACATGGCCGGATGCAGACCGGATCAGCTCTTCCGGGGTGCCGGTAAACAGGATCTGTCCGCAGTTGATCACCACCAGCTGATCGCATACAGACTGCACATCTTCAATGATGTGGGTGGAGAGGAGCACCAGCCGGTCCTGGGCCGCGTGGGAGAACAGATTTCGGAAGTGGATACGCTCCTCCGGGTCCAGCCCCACGGTTGGCTCATCGAAGATCAGGAAGGGCGGGTCCCCCAAGAGCGCCTGAGCGATGCCCACCCGCTGACGCTGGCCGCCGGAGAGCGTGCGGATTCTGGCCCGGGCCTTTTCTTCCAGATTGACCTCCCGGATCGCTTTCTGAATGGCCGCTTTGGGATCTTTGATTCCTTTCAGCGCCGCCATATAGTCCAGAAATTGTGTGACCGTCAACTCGTCAAACAGGCCGAAGTCCTGGGGCAGATACCCCAACTGGGCTTTCAGAAGCTGTTCTGTTCTGGCAAGAGGCTGTCCATCCACCAGTATTTCCCCTCTGGTGGGCAGGAGCGCCGCCACCAGCAGCTTCATCAGCGTGGATTTTCCGGCCCCGTTGGGGCCCAGAAGTCCAATGAGACTGGGCGCCTTGAGCTCCAGATTCAGGTCCTTTAATGCCTGCTTCCCGCTGGGATAGGTCATACTGAGATGTTCGATACGAATTTCCATTGTGCCTTGTTCCTTTCTGCATGGAATGGGTCAAGGATACCAGGGCAATATGGAGGTAGCATGGAGGAAATGTGTGATTTGTGTGAAGAAGGAGTTTCTGTGCAGATAAGGAATGACTCGTCCCTTTTTACTTTTTATGTCGAATAATATTCCGCTCCGTCAAATTCACTATACATTGAATAATACGCAAAAATATGATAATGTAATGGTAATCAAAATTTGTTCTTGCACCCACAATATTGGGTATGGCTATAACAATAACAAATTTGATCTACTATTTACATGAGGACAAATAAGGAGGCAACCCCGATGTTTTACAAATCCGTCGTTGTAGAATGCGCTACCAGTACCGAAGACTTGGCAAAGGCCATTGAAAAAAAGGCTGAAGAAATGCTGAACAAAGGCAGCTACAAATTAGTTGCTATGTCAACGGTTGGAACAGATAAAGCCATTCTGGTATTCAAGATTTAAGAAAACATATACTTTCGGCTTAATTGAGTAGTTGTTACCTGCGAATATGCCTCCTACTGTCATTTCGATGGTGGGAGGTTATTTATATTCAGAATTAGACCTGGGGGAAGCGGACACGTCCCTCTCAAACCGCACCGAGGCCCGCACCCCGTCCGCCATATTCTCAATGGTACACGCGGCCCCATGGCGGTCCAATATCATCTTTACCAGATAGAGGCCAAGGCCGCTGCCGCCGGAGGCGCGGTTCCGGGAGCCCTCCTCCCGGTAGAACGCCTCATACAGATGAGGCAGGGCGTCCTCCCCGATATGTGCCCCCGTGTTCTCCACAGTCACAGCCGGATGCCCGTCCTGCCAGCCGCACCGGATGCGGATCTCGGCTCCATCCGGAGAATAGAGGGATGCGTTGGAGATCAGGTTCCCCAGCACCTTTCCCAGCAGGACTGCATCTCCGAGCGTTGTGATCCCTGGTGTCAACTCCCTGACCAGATGCTGCCCCCGCTGCTCCAAAAGCCCGGCATCCAGCTTCAACTGCTCCTCAATCAAAGCGGAGAGTTCTACCGTTTCCTGCTTCATCGCTTTGGCTCCGGCCTCCATCCGGGAGATGGTCAGCATCTCCTGAACCAGATCTTCCATGCGCCCTGTCACCTGAAGGGAACGCAGCAGATACTTGTCCCGGTTTTGATAGACGCCGACGCCCTCCAGCATCCCGGTCAGCTGTCCTTTCAGGATGGTGACCGGGGTTTTTAATTCGTGGGAGGCGGCATTGAAAAAGGCCACTCTCTGCCGGTCCAATTCCCGCTCCCGCTCCACCTCACCCTGGAGCACCTGATTGGCGCTCTCCAGCTCTGTCAGGGCCGTGGAGAGTTTTCCTGCCATTGCATCCAGGCTGCGGCCTAACTGCCCGATCTCGTCCCGGCGCGTTTCGCCGCATTCCCAGTGAAAGTCCAGCTCGGCCATTTTCCCGGCAATATCGCTCATCCGCACAATGGGCCGGGTGATGTACCTGGAATAGAAAAAAGCGCACAGCATAGAAAAGGTCAGCAGTACCAGCAGAAGCCATGGGGCCATCTGTACCAGTGCCCGCACCGCCACATTCTCCGCCTTGAGCCGCGGGGTGACATAGAGTGTATAGCCCTCCTCCCGCCCGGCAAAGCGCACCTCTGCGGCGATGGCTGACTGCTCCGACATGGTGACGGCTACGGTATTTTCTGAGCCCGGATCGGTTGCCTCAAAGCTGGCTGTACGATCTCCCTCAGCGGCAGTGACGATCATATCCCCGCTCTCATACACAGCCTGCACCTCAATCTGCGCCCCGGTGTCCACCAGGTGTCCGTCCGGCCCCGTCAGTGTGGCGGTGGCGCCGGAGGATAGGGCAAACTTGTCCAGCAGTTTTCCACAGTCCTCCGGTGCGGTGTCCGCCAACCGTTCGACCAGTACATCCACCTGTGCGGCGAGGTCGTCGTTCATCACGGCGGTGTAGGTGCTGGGGGCGGCCCAGGCAATGAAGCCAAACGTGATGGCCCCGGCAAAGAGCAGGAGACTGGCGGTGATCAGGAACACCCGAACAGCCAGGCTCTCAGAGATCTTCTTTCGCGGCACGGTAGCCCACCCCCCTGACCGTTTCGATATAGTCCCGCCCCAGCTTATGCCGGAGGTTTTTGATGTGGCTGTCCACCACCCGCTCGTCCCCGTAAAAATCATAGCCCCACAGCTTGGCCAACAGCATCTCCCGGGTGAACACCCGCCCCGGCGCGGCCAAAAATGTGTGGAGCAGCTCAAACTCCCGGGCGGTCAGATCCAGAGGACAGTCCTCCAGCATCGCCTCCCGGGTGTCCAAGTCGAGAGACAGGTCCCGGTATCGGAGACGGCTTTCCTCATCTGCGCTTCCTCTGCGGCGAAGTATGACGCGGATCTTTTCCAGCAGAACCGGCATGGAGAACGGCTTGGTCACATAGTCGTCAATGTCCATGCCGAAGCCCTTGAGCTGTTGGTCCTCGCCGTCCAGAGCAGTCAGCATGATGATTGGGACCTGAGACTGCCGGCGGATCAACTCGCAGACGCCGAAGCCGTCAATCTTGGGCAGCATCAGATCCAACAAGATCAGGTCAAAGGGCTTGGCATGAAACAGGGAAAGGGCCGCCACCCCGTCCCCGGCCACAGCAGTTCCATAGCCCGCATCCTCCAGATAGGTTCGCAGGAGTTCTTGTATATCTAGTTCATCCTCAACAATTAGAATGTGTTTCATCCATCATCACCTGTTACAAGTGTATCATGGAATTGTGAATTTATTGTGGAGATTTCTGAAAGATACAGGCATTCAAAGCGATCTTCTGCCGGAAAATGCGTTTGCTGACCACTGTATATAATGCTCTGTTGACACCTCTATATACAAGGATGTCAGCAGGGTCCATCATACAGGCTGAGGCCTATTCCGCCGCCACATCGCGCCGCCGGAGGTGCCGGACGGCCAGAAGGGTGAACACCACCGTGTAAACAAAAGCGGAGAGCAGGAAGGCCGCAAAGTTTAACCCCATCGTCGGGTTGTTGGCCCGCATCCCGATGCAGAGCAGGGAATACGGGAAGGCGTACCCGAACCCCTGGGCCGTGACCATCAGCCCCGCGATACCGCCCACCAGCCCAAATGCCACCGGCGGAGCAAAGGATCGGATGATGAGGCTGAAATAGAGCTGTACCGCGCACACCGACACGCCGCCCAGGGCCCCGCACAGAAGCCACTCCGGCAGCTCCGGCGGGATGGGGCCGGTAAGACCCACCAGCTTGCCGCTGAGGATAAACAGCACCCCGATCCAGGCCTGGGAGAGCAGGGAGATGACTGCGGCCCAGATCAGCTTGGCAAGGCACAGATCTCCCACCGGCACCGGCGCGGTGAGAAAACTGTTCCAGTTGTGGTCCGCGTGCTCCAGCCGCCATTGCCAGGCGCAAAACACACCCAGAAGGGCCGGCAGGAAAAACATAGAGGAGAACAGGGTGTGCTGGCTCCACAGGCTGTACCAGGCGTCGCTCAGCACCGAAAGGTTTCCCAGATAGTTGAAGGTCCCCAGAAAAGCGGGGAACAGGGGCAGAACTACAAAGGCCAGCCATATCGGCGACCGACGAAACTTGACCAGTTCCGCTCTCAGACAACGCAGCAACATCCCTCATACCTCCTTCCGTACGAACAAGGCACGGCCCACCAACAGGAATACCGCCGCCCACAGGCACAGGAGCGCCAGGTCCATGGGCTGGGGCCACTGCCAGAAGAACTGGGTAAAGCGAGTGGCCGGGTCCCATTCCATCCGGACCAGGGAGAGCAAACCGTAGTAGCCCCAAGGGACACAGCGGACCAGGGCAGGCGGAAACAGCATAGACATGGTCCCCACAAAGCTGCCGAAGATACCAGCCACCAGAGCGACTGCCTGATTTTGAAAGCGCAGGGACAGCCCCTGCTGCAAGGCATAGACCATCATGGACACTGCCCAGGAGATAGCCGTAAAAATAGCGAACCGCCCCCAGGGGATCGCACCGTGGAAATCGGCTACCACCCCCATAACTGCGAAGGCCCCAGTACGGACGATCAGCAGGGCGGCCAGCACCAGCGCGCCCCAGGCTAGTTTAGCCCCGTAAAGCCGTCCCGGCGTCACCATCGTCTCCAGCAGCTTGAGGGAGGCGCCTTTGTGCTCCAGCTCGCAGTTTCGGCTGGAGATGGTAGCTACGCTGATAGGCAGGATGATGGCGTCGATGAGGGCCAGGTTGTAGAAGAGCAGCATCCACCCCTGGATCAGGTCCTCGGCATCCTGCCGGGTGAGATACATACCAAACCACAGCAGCTCCGCCGCCAGCACGGCGGCGCACACCAGCAGGATCTTCCGCCGCCGGCACTTGAAAAACTCCAGTTTCAGCAGTTTCACAGGCTCGCCGCCTTTCCCGTCAGCTCCAGGAAGATGTCCTCCAGACTCCTCTGCCGCTCCTCCAGCCGAATGACGCCCAAGCGCTGCCCGGCCAGCAGGCGGGTGAGCTGGGCGGCGATCTCATCAGAGAGGATAGGGAGGATGAGGTGGCCATCCTCCTCCTGGCAGGGCACAGACTTCTCCTGAAGGATGGCCCGGGCCACTGCGTTGTTGGTGGTCCGCAGGGCCAGATGGTGGCGACTGCGGCCATGGAGGGCCTCCAGCGTGTCCTGAAACACCAACTCCCCCTCTCGGATAATGGCCACATGGTCAGCCATCTGGTCGATCTCACTCAACAGGTGGCTGGATACCACCACTGTCATGCCGAACCGCTCCGGCAGGGAGCAGATCAGCTCCCGCATCTCCTGAATGCCCGCCGGGTCCAGACCATTGGTTGGTTCGTCCAGGATCAGCAGCTTGGGATAGCCCAGCAGTGCCGCTGCCAGGCCCAGCCGCTGCTTCATACCCAGGGAGTAGTGGGCCACTTTCTTGCCCCGCTGGCCGTCCAGCCGGACGATTTGCAGTACCTCCCGAATGTTTTTCTCCGGTATGCCCCGGAGGCTCTGGACGATCCGCAGATTCTCCTCCCCGGTGAGGTGCCCGTAGTAGCTGGGGCTTTCGATCAGACTCCCCACCTGCCGGAGTACGGCAAGGCGGTTTCCACCCTCCATTTTCTTCCCCAACACCTGAATATCCCCCGCTGTGGGGCGTACCAAGCCCAGGATCATTTTCAGGGTGGTGGACTTCCCCGCCCCATTGGGGCCGAGAAAGCCGTAGACGCTGCCCTCGGGTACATCCAGATCCAGATGGGCCACCCGCAGGGTATTTCCATACTGCTTGCACAGGTCGTGTGTCTCAATGATGTTCATGGCAAGACCTCCTTCTTACACTCCCAAAGATAGCACCCCTGCCTTACGCCCCGATGAAGCCTACCTTACGTTTACCTTACTTCTTCGGCTGGGGCTGGACGGATGGACAGGATTTGCTATAATGAGGAAAAGAATGATAAAGGAGGCCGCAGTATGGCCTATCGTATTTTGATCGTGGACGATGAGATCGCCCTGCAGAATATGGTGAAGGAGATCTTGATCCAGGCTGGTTATGAAACAGCGCCTGCCCTGTCCTGCGCGCAGGCGCTGGAGCAGTTCCGGGCTATCCAGCCGGACGCGGTGCTGCTGGATGTGAACCTGCCGGACGGAGATGGCTTCTCCCTGTTTGGGAAGCTCCGGGAGGGACGGGACGTGCCGGTGCTGTTCCTCTCTGCCCGGGATGAGGACGCCGACCGGCTCCAGGGGCTGGGTCTGGGGGCGGATGACTATATCACCAAGCCCTTTCTTCCCCAGGAGCTATTGCTCCGCCTGAATGCCGTGCTCCGGCGGGTCTATCGGGAAACACCAGACACCGGCCGCTTGGGGGATGTGGAGATCGACTGGGGCAAGAGCAACCTCCGCCGCTGCGGCGTGGAGACTGCCCTCACCGCCAAGGAATTCACGCTGCTGAAAAAGCTGTGGGACGCCAGAGGGAACATCGTTACCATCGACGCCCTGTGCGCCGCCCTGTGGGATGGCCCGCTGGTGGGTTATGAGAACACCCTGATGGTTCACATCCGGCGCCTGCGGGAGAAGATCGAGGCAGACCCTTCCCACCCGAAATATCTGCTGACGGTGCGGGGGCTGGGTTATCGCCTGAATCAGGAGGGGACGAAATGAGCCTGCGGAGCTTTTTCAAAGGGGCCATACTTGTAACCGCCTCGGCGGCTCTGATCGCCTTCATCACCTTGGCGGGTATCCTGGCCTTTACCTTCTACCACTCCGATGGCGGACGAAGCTGGGATGTCTCAGTACGCAAGACCTCTGATGCCCTCGCATGGGACGGGACAGACTACACTTTCACTGGGGAGGCGCTGCTGGCGGACGGCAGCTGGGCTATGCTTCTGGACGAAAGTGGGCGGGTGATCTGGTCCCTCCGCAAGCCCTCCGATGTGCCGGAGCAGTACACCCTCACAGATGTAGCCTCCTTCACCCGGTGGTACTTGAATGATTACCCGGTACAGTGCTGGGTACGGGAGGATGGATTACTGGTGGTGGGTGCGCCCAAGGGGAGTATGTGGAAGCACGATATGGCGATGAACAGCTCCACCCTCACGCAGATGCCGCTATGGTTTGGCGGCATCTTCCTGTTGGCCCTTGGCTGTGTGCTGCTGCTGTCCTATACCGTGGTACGCAGGTGGTTTCGGCAGGCCCAGCAGGTGCGTGACGCCGCCCGCTCCGACTGGATCAACGGCGTGTCCCACGACATCCGCACCCCGCTCTCTATGGTCATGGGCTACGCCGCCCAGATGGAGGAGGCGTCAGACCTGCCCCCGGCGCGCCGAAGGCAGGCGGGGATCATACGGACCCAAAGCCAGGTGATCCGGGATCTGGTGAATGACCTGAACCTGACGATGCGACTGGACTGCGCCATGCAGGCGCTTCGGAAGGAGCCTCTCCAGATTGAAGCGTTCCTCCGCCAGACCGCCGCCGACTTCCTCAACGGCGGCATGGGAGAGGGCTGCAATTTCGAGATAAATCTGCCGGCGGAGCCCCTGCCCGTGATCGAAGCCGATCCCTTCCTGCTCCGCCGGGCACTAAACAATCTGCTGAGCAACTGTGTGCGGCATAACACCTCAGGCTACCCCATCTGCCTAGGAGCCAGAGCCGAGGAGAAAGCAGTCGTTCTCTTTGTGGAAGGCGGTGTAGGAGAGGTTGCTCCGGTAACGACGGAGCCAACCGGCCAGCTGGAAGCGGATGGCGGTGCTGCTCACGGTACGGGCCTCAAGTTGGTGCGCCAGATCGCCGCGGCCCACGACGGGACAGTGCAGTTTGGGAATGGGACTTCACAAAGCCTCTGCGTCAGCATTCTCCTTCCCATTCGCTGAAAGAAGGCGGACAGGCAGCAAAATCATTGCCTTATGCGCCATTTTGATCATATCAGCCATTTCTAAGGGAACGATAAGTCTATTGCGATATACTTTGGCGGCCGGCTCAGCGAAGCCGGCCGCCTCAATCACAGATATGGACAACAACTCCTGTCCGCAGAAACTTGGCTGTTTCATTTTGCTTTCCGCCCTCCGTCGTTCTCCATCTTCGATGCAATTTCATAAGGACATGGGTATAATCTGCTGAACGACGGCTTTTTTCCTTTGCCGTCGTCTGGCAGATAACATTGCTTCTTTCAATTCAGACACATTTCAGAAAAGACAAATCTTCCATTTGCTTAAATATTATGAAGATTTCCCGCTTTACTCCATGCTCAACTCACCCTTTTTTAGCCGAAACACCACGTCCGCTTGTCTTGCCAGCTCGTTTGAGTGGGTGACGACTACCACGCACTTTTTCATCTGATGTGCGCTTTCTTTCAGGATTTCCGTAATATCCCCAGCCGTGTCCTCGTCCAGATTGCCGGTAGGCTCGTCCGCCAAAATCACTGGGGCCTCACTTGCCAGCGCCCTTGCAATGGCTACACGTTGTTGTTGTCCGCCAGAGAGTTTCAGTACGTTCCGTTTTATTTCTTCCTTTGTCAGTCCCAGCCGTTCCAGAAACGGGAGTGCCTGTTTTTTGGAGATCAATCGGACATTCTCTTGCGGGGTCATATAATCAATCAGGTTGTAACTCTGGAAGATAAAGGAAACATCCTTTTTCCTGTGGGCTGCTAATCCGGCCTGTGCAACATCTTTCCCCTCAAATAAGATATTTCCGCTTGTTGGGCTGTCCAGACCGCCTAGCAGGGAAAGGAGGGTTGTTTTGCCGCACCCGGACGGGCCGAGAATGGCATATATCTTTCCGGCCTCCATCTGGGCATCAATCCCATTCAATACCATCATCTTTTTGTCATAAGAATACGTCAGGCTACGCAGTTCCAAAATTCCCATAGCGGCACCTCCTATTCACTTTCGGGTACAAATTCATAATCAAAACCATAGTCCTTTACTTTATCCGGCACCTCGTAATCTATGATGGGCGCACCGGATTGCTCCTGTGCCTTATCCTCCTTGTCCTCTTTTGGGGTACACCCTGTAAATAACAGTCCAACAAGAAGGAGGGCAGAAAACATTTTCCATACTTTTTTCATATCGTTACCGCCTCAACTCATTTTTGATAAAATCTCTCGCGGTTTCAGCCGCATGACGGAAATCGAGGAAATCCCGGCAGATACCGTTACAATCACAATTCCAATCAGGAACAAAAGTCCCATTTCCTCAAGCTGTACGCGAACCTGTAATTCGGGAGTTTCTATTTCCTGTTCCCCGATATTGGTTCCGGCTTCCCCACGGGTTCCAGCGGACAGCCCATCTTCCTGCTGCACCTCGGACACAGCCTGCCTGGATTGCAAAACGTTTCCCATCTGTCCCGCAATGGCGCTTGCGGAGAAATAGGAAAGAGAAAATGCCAGCACTGCGATCAGCAAAACCTCAGCAATATATTGTCCTAAAATCGACAGCTTGCTTATCCCAACAGAAAGCAGCACACCGGTTTCATGGATTCGGGTTCTGGCCCACATGGTAAGAATGAGTGAGAGGATGACGATACTTACAATCAACGCAACAATTAAAACGGTGGATACCAGTTCGGATAATTGTTCCAGAGAGAACGCGGCATTTTCATAATCCTCATTGTCGATCAGAAATGAAAAACCTTTCCAGTCAACGCCGGCGATTTCCTTTACTGTAGAAATGATTTTCTCCATGTTCTGCGGATCGTCTACCGATACCGTCAGCTCGTTAAATCCCTGAATTGCGGGGCCATTTTCATAGGCCACCAAAGTGGCGAGATCGGTGATAATGAGATTTTGTATTTTATCGTAGGTTGTCACCTGATTGTTGATACCCTCTATTTCCTTTGGGGAAAATAAACCTACAATTTCAATCTCCACACCTCTGTCCGTTTGGATTTTATCACCAATTTTCAGACCGTTTTTTTCTGCCAGGTCTTTGCTGATAAGCCCTTTATTTTCATCGTCCGGCAGGATGTGTCGGCCCTCTGTCAGCGTAAGCTGCCCGGAAGTAAACCGGGTGAGCTCTTCGCTTTTCCATGTACTTAAAATTTTTGAGGATTCACGAAATTCTTCTTCAATGGGGATATTGCCAGTAAACAGTTTCAAAGAGGGGAACGCCGCCAGCCCCTCCACGGTGGCGCTGCACTCCTTGATTCCTTCAATTTCCCGGATTTGCCCTACCAGCTCCGGGCTGATCTGCTGGGTGGAATACATCAGCGTTCCGCCATCCACGCTTTCCACCTTCAAATAGGGGTTGTTTTCCGTGTAGTCAAATCCAATGAGAAAACTCCCGCCGAGGCTCTGCCTCAAATCCTGCTGAGCAGATTTAGAAGCGTTTCCCAGCGCTAGAGCGGTCAGTACAAAGGTTGCCATCACCAGCAAAATGACAAAAAGAAGAATACTTTTGCCTCTTTTGCGGATAATGTACAGCCACGCTCGATTCATAAAGTTCATAGAATGGCCTCCATTTCATTAGGATAAGTGTTGCAACATTGATAGGATAGCATCCCAATATGGAACCAGTATGAAACAGAGCATAAAATGAAAAACCTCCCCACAAGGGAGAGGATTTTCAAGATAGGAAAAGGGTAAAACACATTCCTGGCGGATTTTCTGTTGCCTCAAATTGATAGGACAGCCTAAGTGCCTTTGATAGTCTATCTACAATATACAGCCCCAGCCCATTCCCACCGTCTTTTCTGTCTCTAGCAAAGTCCGGGCGATAGAACGGCTCAAATACATGGGCCAGCTTTTCCGGCGGAATAGGCGTACACTCGTTTTCTATTTTTATCTGCTGGGCGGTCAGTACAACAGAGATTTTGCGTCCCGGCTTTGTGTAGGAAACCGCATTGGAGAGCAGGTTTGACAGGATTTTTTCAAGGTTTTTCTTTGACGTGTGGACAAGGCACTTTTCCTGTATGCTTAAAGAAAAGCCAATCTTTTTAGCCGTTGCAATCAATTGATATGGTTCGCAAAGCGCCGGTAGGCTTTCCGACAGGTCAAAGTTTTCCACGGCCTTTTCCTCCTGCGTAAAATCCAGCCGGGAGGTATCCAGAATTTCTTTTATCATAAAGGAGAGCTGCCCGATGATTTCCTTGCACTCCAACAGACAGCTATCCCGATCTTTATATTTCCCAACGCCTAAGATCATGTTTTCCAAAATCGCGTTAAGGGCCGTCACCGGCGTTTTCAACTCATGGGAAGCGGCCCGCAGGAAATCAATTTTTGACTGTTCCGCTTCATGAACTTTTCGCTTTTCATCTTCCAGATTTTCAATGGTCGAAAGCAGGCTGGCATACAGCATATTCACGCGGGCGGCCAGTTCCCCAATCTCGTCATTTGTGTTCACGATACATTGCGCTGTCTTGTCCAGCGTTTCCATCTTTTCTGTTGTTTCAGCGATCTGTTTGATTGGCTTCGTCATTGCCCTGGAAAACAATAAAGAACACCCAGCGGAAATGATGGCACAAAAGAATAAGGACACCGGCAGAGCTTTTCCGATGGCGGATTTTATCAAGATACCAGTATTCACATCACTTTCTATAATGGTCCCCTCTACGAAATGGTTTGTGCTTACCGTCATTTGAGGCGCAAGCACATAGAGGAAGACATGGGCCATCACGGTTACAAACAGCATAACCAGAAAGGTGTATAAGAAAATTTTAGAAAAGAGTTTTAAGTTTCTCATAGTTGTTCCTCATACTTGTAGCCAACACCCTTTACGGTAACAATCCGGTCAAGGCCCAGCTTCTTCCGCAAATTCTTGATATATGTGTCAATGGTGCGGTCTATGATGGGGTAATCATATCCCCACAGCTCGTCCAATATCTGTGACCGAGTAAGCACCAATCCTTTATGCTCCACCAGTAATTTCAACAAGTCGATCTCTTTTGGTGTAAGATCAATCGGCCCATTTTGGCCCGAAGCGGTGTAGCCGCCAAAATCCACCGTAATATCACCAATCTGGATTTGGTTCAGCTCCGGGCTTTTCCCGCACCGTCGCAACAGGGCGGCCACCCGTTTCCCCAACAAGAGCATGGAAAAGGGCTTGGTGATGTAATCGTCTACTTCTTCATCAAAGCTGGCCGCCTGGGTAGGCTCGTCGTCAAGGGCGGTAAGCATTAGGACAGGTACGCTGCTTTTTTGGCGCAGTTCTTTTAATACCTCTAAGCCGGTTCGTTTCGGCAACATAATATCCAAAATCACTAAATCAACAGATTTTTCCCTCGCAATTTGCAAGCCCTGCTCTCCATCAAAAGCAGACAGGGTGGTATGCCCTGCGGATTTCATATATTCACAGATTGCCTCATTGGTGGCGGTATCGTCCTCCACAATCAATAAATCAGCCATTTTGACACCTCCTTGCATACTCTATTATACCAAAGCAATGTGGAAACAGTATGAAATATTTTGGTTTCTGTTTACGCATTTAGGCGGATGAAAGGCCCGCCATTTCAAGGCTTTTTCCGCATAGTCGGTGGGTAGGCGGGACAGATTATCAAATCCCCACCAGAACCGACTTCTTATTGCGTAGGAAAATTCCCATAAGAAAGCGCTGGGCGCAGGGCCAGCAGGCCGCGTCCGGCGTTTTCTCATGGGCTGCTCAGAATAGCCCAGATCGGTCTGCTTTGAAACTGACGTTTCATGTACTTATCCACCCGTACATGGGGCGAACCGTCCAGATTATAGAGCATCCGGGTACAGAGCTTATTTAGCCATCATAGTAGGATGCTCGTCAATTCCGTAATACAAATTATCAAAGAAAGCTTAAACAGTCCTCATATAGCAAATTTTACTGGAAAAACCTGCTGGCTGCCCCTCATGGGACAACCAGCAGGTTTCATCTTATCTGCAAAACCAGTTCTGCTCTGGCGCCGTGCTCGGTGTTGACCAGATGCAGGGAGCCGCCGTGGCGCTTTGCGGTCTGTCCAGCGAAGAAAAGGCCCATCCCGATGTGGCCCTCTTGGGGCCGGCTGGTATCACTGGTGTAGAAGGCCTGCTCCCCACGGGTCAGGGCCTCTGCCGAAAATCCAGGGCCGGTATCTTCCACGGCGATGGTCAAACCGCTCTCTGCGGCGGAGATGGATAGCGTTACGGTTCCGCCAGCGGGTGTGTACCGCGCCGCGTTGTCCAGCAGATTGCTCACCGCCCGATCCAGATCCCCTCGGTAGACCGCCACTTCCAGACGGGGGACCTCCGAACAGCGGAACATGACCTGCTTTGCCCCGCAAAGGCACTGTCCCATCTCCCGCCAACCTTCAGCCAGCTCCGGGAGGGTGACAGTCTCCTTCTCTCGGCTGGGAACAGCATCAGGACCGGTCATAGCCCGCAGCTGGGCCACATAGTCCTGAACCCTAAGGGCGTTGCGGAGGATAGCGTCCACGCTCTCCCGCTGGTCCAGAGTGAGGGCATCCTCTCCCAGCAACTCCGCGTTCCCACTGATGACGCTGAGGGGAGTCTTGAGATCGTGGGTCAGCGCGGCCAGCTCCAGCCGCCGCTGTTGCTCCATGCCCCACTGGCTCTCCAGGGACTGGGCCAGGTTCTGGCGCAGGTCATCCATGGCCGCCAGCGTATCTCCGAACTCCCGCACCTTTGCCCGCCCGGTGATGGGCAGGTCCAACCGTCGCTGGGCAATGGCCTGCGTGGCGTCGGACAGCAGAGCGGCATCCCGCCGCAGAAGGCCGGCGAAGTGCCGGGTGGAAATAGCACCTGCCAACAGCCAGAACACCAGCAGCACGGCCATAGCGCAGGTCTGGAACTCCGGCAGACGGCGCTGGAGCACCTCAGCGCCGTAGGGCATGGAGTAGTCATATTGGATCACGCAGGTGGTCCCGTTCGGTAGTTGGGTCACTCGGTGGTACTGGGAATAGAGTATTCCCTGGGGATTGTGCTCCCCGGCCAAGGCGGCCCTGGCATAATCAAGGTGCCGTTGGTCCATGTTTCCCTGATCCTGTACCTGGACATCGGCGTCGAATACAGCCCAGCGGTAGTAGTAGGGAATTTCCGATGTTTTCAACTCACCGGAAGAGAGCGACTGGATCACCGTATCCACGCCGCCTGCAGCGGTGTTAGCCGGATATACGATGCCGAACCGGATCATTGTGGTCAGCCCGATCCACCACAGGACGGCCAAAAGCAACATAGCCGCGCCGGTGGTGATTAGATACCGCCAGAACAGTGCCGTCAGGCCAGCGGGCCGTTTCACGCGTTTTTCCACTTGTAACCCACCCCCCAGACCGTCTCGATGGGATTTACTCCTGCCGTGCGCAGCTTGGCCCGGATATTCTTAATGTGTTCCGTGACCGCGGAGGCATCCGCCTCGCCGTCGTAGCCGAAGGCTGCCTCATAGAGCTGCTCTTTGGAGAAGGTCTGCCCCGGGTGCGTGGCCAGATGCTCACAGATGGCGTATTCGCTCCGGGTCAGCCGGAGGGGCGCATCCTGCCAGTACACCGCCCGCTCCCCCAGGTCAAAGTCCAGTTCTCCCCGGCGTAGGCGGGTGTGGGGCGTGCGCTGCTCCCGCCGCAGATGTGCGGCCACCCTGGCCCGCAGCTCCGCGATGCGGAAGGGCTTGGTGATGTAGTCGTCCCCGCCCAGCCCCAAACCGGTGAGCACGTCGCTCTCCTCGGTCTTGGCGGTGAGGAAGAGGATGGGGCAGTCCACCAGAGATCGAATGCGGCGGCATAGGGCAAAACCATCCTCCCCGGGCATCATCACATCCAGCAGGATGCAGTCTGCCCAGCGGCAGGCGGACTCGTCCACCTCCCTGCCGCTCAGATGGGTGGACACCTGGTGCCCGTCCCGCTCCAGAGCGGTCTTCAGCAGGGTGCAGAGGTCTTTGTCGTCATCCACCATCAGGATATGGGCCATAAGCCGCTCACCTCAATTCATCAGGAGATACACCCCCCAGGAGAGGGCGTAGAGCAGATAGATATGGGTGGGGTAAAAGGCATAGAACAGCAGTTTGTGCCCCCCGCCCCGCTGGCCATTATACCACAGCATCAGCGGCGCAGCCAAGATACCGTAAATCTCATAGTACTGGGTGAAGATCTGCCACCATACGAAGTCCGGAGCTATGGCAGAGGCCATGAGGATCATATAGACCACGCCGTAGAGGATATAGTAGACGGAGAAGGCCGCCACCTGCACGCGTCGGCGCTTTCGGAACAAGTAGAGCACCAGTCCCATCACCAGTACCGGCCAGCTACTGTCGCCAGTAGTCCCCCATGCAGGCAGCACCGAGTAGGCAGCAATCCCCAGCGGAGTAGCCAGAACGGGATATTTGATGGACAGCCAGGATACCAGTATGGGCCATACCAGCGGGAGAATCACCGCCATCAGGCCGGGCAGGATCTTTTTCTGGCCAAGCCAGTCAATCCCCTGCCAGATGATCATCAGAATGACGAAGGTGGTCATCATGCCGTTGGCGGGATAGAAGCTGTCCGGCCTCACCAAGACGCCGGCGAAGGCCATGAAGAACAGCAGGAGCGACATGGCGGCAGAGAGGATATAAACCTTGGCAAAGTATTTCTTCCGGTTGCGGGTGTGGGTAAAGCCCTCCACCAGGCAGAAAAGGAACAGCGGTGCGCCCAGCCGTCCTACCATACTGAACCACTCCGGGATCATGCCAGTGAAGCCAAAGAAGTAGTGGATGTGATCCAGCACCATGGTGATCAGGGCGATCCATTTCAGCCCTGTCTCACTGATGCCTCCAGTCTTGGTCAATGTGCGTGTCGTTTCCATAGCAGAAGTCTCCTTATCAGATTCTACCGCTATGGTAACAGGCAATTCTAAGAAAATTATCAAGATGAAGAATTATTATGTTTTCTCTGTAGATAACCAACAATAGAAATCGTTGGCCATGTCCTGAAATATCAATAATCGTGTTTGAAAATGGCATTTATCTTTTTAATCTAAGTATGGACAGCCACAGTTGTATTTTATATCCATCTGCGGTACAATCATCTGCGGTAGAGGGCCAAGAAGCCATCCCCCTATCGCATTGATCATCACGCAGAAAGGCAGATCGACCATGATACAAAAGGAATTGAATGAGCTGCGCCGCCGCTGGCGGCCGGAGAAAAGCGCCGTCAGCCGGATCTACGGCTGTTTTGTCAATAGTAGCAAAGAGATCGTTTCTGATTTGGACGAATCCCTTGGGATGATGCCCCAGGAAGAGGCCGAGAAGTATCTGAGCCTTTTGAAGAAGGGACTGTCCGGTTCCCTGGGAAAAAACCTCATCGACATCGTATTCTCCACCCAGCAGGTGGCAGACAGTGAGGAGCACCGCCTGCTCACCACACTGCGGGATTCTCGGCTAAAGGACAACGAGGCCCGTCAAACCTTTTACCGTAAGGTAATCGATAGTCTGGACATGGGGGACAGCAGTTACCTGCTGCTTCTGGCCTGTGACAGCTACGATGTCCCCCATCGCGGCAAGGATGATTCCCTGCAATCGGATGCCTCGGATGAGGTCTTCACCTACATCGTCTGTGTGGTGTGCCCCATCAAGGAGGGCAAGGTAGAGCTGGGATATTTCCCTGGGGACAATGAATTTCACTGTGCTGCCGGACAAACTGTCGCTCCTCCGGAGCTTGGCTTTCTGTTCCCGGCCTTTGATGACCGGGCAGCAAATATCTACAACGCTCTCTTTTACACCAGAAAGCCCAGCGAGATCCACCAGGAGTTTATCGATGCGGTCTTCCATGTGGAACCGCCTATGTCCGCTGCAGAACAGCGAGAGGTCTTTGAATCAATCCTGGAGGATACGCTGGGGGCAGGTTGCAGCATCGAGGTCGCCCAGGCGATCCACGACCAGCTTTCCAGCCAAATCAGGGAGCATAAGGAGTCCAAGAGCACCGAGCCTCTGATCGTGACCGCAGGTGAGATTGGGAAAGTCCTGCTGGCGTGCGGTGTGACGGAAGAAAATGTTGCAGCATTCCAGGTGCAGTGCGGGGAGCGGTTCGGTGTCGGGGCCGTTCTCGATCCTGCCAACTTGATCGACCCCGGCAAGTATGAAGTCAAGACCGCCCAGGCCACGATCCAGGTCGACCCGGAATTCAGCTATGCAGTTACCACCAGGGTGATCGATGGCCGCGCCTATCTTCTGCTCCCTGCGGATGATATCCAGGTCAACGGGCTTCCCATCCAAGTCACAAACGGTCAGGAGACGGAGACGATATGAGTAAACGGCTTGTAGCTTACTTTTCATGTACCGGGACGACTGCCAAAGTTGCCGAAACTCTGGCGGAGTCTATCGGCGCTGATATCTTCGAGATCGAACCGGCTGTCCCTTACACAGCTGCGGATCTTGACTGGCGGGATAACACTTCCCGAAGCAGCGTTGAAATGAATAATCCCCATTCTCGCCCAGCAGTCGCATTGAAGCGGGACAACATGGCTGACTACTGCGGTGACGCACCAGCGGTACTCCCGCTGGTCCCGGACACAGGTGTAGAGGGTCAGACGGTCATCGCTGGTGGCGGTGGTGCCGGAGGTATCCGTTTCCAGCACCTTCTGGACGCTGACCACCTCATAGGTGCGGGTCCCCAGCTTGGTGGTCCAGGTGACGGTATCTCCCGGCTCCAGCGTGTGGAGGTCACCAAAGTCATCTCTCACGCCCCGGTTGTGTCCCGCGATGCACACGTTGCCGGCCCAGATGCTGGTATCCAGGAAGTGGCCCGCCCCTTTCGCCAGGACGGAGCTGCCCGTACCCTGGTACACCTTGGTGGACAGGCCGATGGCGGGGATTTTGAGGGTACCCAGGTGGCCGCCGGAGTAGTAGAGGTCGCCGGTCACATCCGTCCAACCCGTGGCAGCTGATCCGGCCCCACTGTTTCCACCGGGACTGCCCCCTACGGTTGGATAGGTCACGCCTCCCGTTTGGGTGACCAGCCCTCCGCCTGTCAGCGCACCGGGAATGAGATTGGGTGTCAGGGGAGTTCCTGTGCCGGGAAGATAGCTGGTGGGGCTCCCGAAGGTGGGCGGGATCAGGGCGGTGTTCTTGCTCCGATCCACATTGGGGTTTTCCCACTCATAGATGGTGTCATCCGAGGTGGGCCTACCGAACAAATAATCGTCCGGGGCGTTCATGGTGTATTCCAGCGCACTGGCCTGCCCTACGCAGAGGGTGCAGAGCATGGCAGCCAGCAGAAGTGCGCACAGTTTCAAGCGGTCATCTCCTCTCCTTGATCTTCTTAAAGGCGACCACCCCGCCCACCGCCAGAGCGAGGATCACGCCGCCTGCCAGCAGGGGCTGTTTCAGCGCGGACAGGTCCACGCCCTGGGACGGGGTCTCTGCTCCGGGAGCCCCCTCCGCCATCGGCACCTCCTCCGGGGCCTCGGTGCTGCCGAAGATGGCGGTGTAGGTCACCATGTCACAGCCGGTCTTGGCCACCTCGCCGGTGTAGTTGGCCGTCACGGTGTAGCCGGTGGCATATCGGCTGGTGCTGGTGCCAGTGTAGCTGGCGGTGGCGGTGTAGCGGGTCACGGTGCCGCCCGCGCCGTCTGAATACTGCGCCTCGCTCCACTGGACATCAGCCAGGGTGAGGGTCTTGCCCTTGTCCTCGATGCTCTTGGGGACGAGGGATACATCTGCATCCGAGAGATTGGGGTAGCTACGGGTGGCGGAGAGGTTGTTGGTCTTGGTGGCGTAGCCGTCCGTCTTGACCTGGACGCTGGTGTGGTCCAGGTGCAGGGTGCCGGCGTAGCCCTCCGCCGTGGTGACCTCCATCTCTGCCTCCAGCGCCTGGAGGACCTGGGCCATGTCGTTGGTCTTGCTGGGCCGGGTGACCGTCTCGGTGTAGGGCTGGGTATCCACGCCCACCTCATTTTTTCGAGTCATGTCCAGCAAAGTGAACCATAGGCCGTCCCGCTCAAAGTCCTCGGTGGGGATGAGGCTGGGGTCATCCGAAAGGGACAGCTGGTAGACCTTGTTGATCCGAGGTTCCTCCAGTTCCCCGTAGGTGTACTCATCCACAGAGATGGGGTAGTAGCTAGCGTCTTGGCGCGGGGGCTCCTCCGCAGCCATGGCAGGGATGCTCCCGACCATGATAACGGCCAGCGCGCACAGTGTGGTTACAATGCGTTTCATTGTCTTTCCTCCGTTTTTGTAATGTTCAGCCTGGATCATGGGTCATCTTTCGCCGTTTTTCCGCCTCCTCTCCTCGCTGCTCCGCCGAAGCAGGTACTCGTTCCAGTCCTTGCCCTGGGCGGGAATTTGAATGGACACGGCATAGCCCTCCTGGGTGTACTCGTCCAGGAACTTCTCCGCTGCCTCCTGTCCAGGCCCATCCGCGTCCAGGCACAGGACGATCTGCTTCAGGTGGGGATTTTCCCGCAGGTAGTTGTCCAGCGGCCCCCGGTACAACCCGCACAGGGCAACGGCGTTGCTCCGCATCTGCCGGTGCAGGGTGCAGAAGCTCATCAGGTCGATGGGAGCCTCGAAAACTGCTACATGATCCAGGCCAGGGTCGCAGGGCAGGCGGAAGGCGATGTCCTTATTGCTACCAGTAACATCTCCTTTGAACCCAGGGCCATTCCGGTCATAGGTGCCGCGCTTGCTGGCGAACACCGGCTGGCCCCCTCCATTCCGGCCCACAAACACGCAGTTGTGGTGGTCGGCGTCCTCATACAGTAGGCCAGCTTGGATGAAGCTCTGGATGACCTGGGGGGCGATCCCCCGTTTCCGAAGGTAGGCGAAAACGTGCCGCTGGTCTGGAGCTGCACTGGGCAGGGCAAAGGCGGGCCGTTCCTTTTTTGCTGGGGACGGCTGGTGCGGGACGGGGGAGGCCCTCGCGCGGTGACCGTTGAACTCCAGCAAATAGTTGACCGCCTCCCGGAAGTCTTTTCCACAAAACTCCTGTAAGAAGGCGATCGCATCCCCACCCGTCTGGTTGGAATATCGTCTCCAGGTCCGGCGCTCTTTGATCCGAAGGCTGTCCATCTCTCTGGTGGTGTAGTAGCTGCCCACCCGCCGTACCTGATACCCCAGGTGGGTGAGCAGGTCCGGCAGGTCTGTCCCCTTGGCGATGTCCATCTCCCGCTCAGTAAAGCGGAAGGGAGTTTGTTGTCTGACCATGATTATTCACCTCCTCTCCGGCCAAACGAAAAAGGCCCCCAGGACACCCCGGTTCTCCGGGATGCCCTGGGGACCTCTCTCGTCACGATGACGTTGTGCGTTTATTCTGCCGTTTCTGTGATCCCGTCCTCATCGGACTGGCAGGCGTTCTCGCCGTCCTCCTGGGGCTGCTGGGCGTCCTCGCCGTCCCCCTGGGGCTGCTGGGTGTCCTCGGTATCCTCCTGGGGCTGGCAGGTGTTCTCGGCGGCGGTCAGGGCCTCCTCGATGAGACCCAGGACGAACTCCCGCTGGGTGTACTTCCGGCCCAGCCGCAGGCTCTCCCGGTCCAGGTGCTCCTTGATGCGCTGGAAGAGTTCCTCCGGAATTTGGAATGCCATCGTTCTGCTGCCATTGTTAGCCATATTCATGTTCCCTCCGTTTTCTTTCATCTGGTAGTATTCGGTGAGCAGGTTGGTGATGTACTGTGCGGTGGTCAGGCCCGCCTGATCCTTCTCGGTGCATACCCGGTCGTGGAGGGTCAGGGGGATCTGAGCGCAGAGGTTCTTGGTATCGGCCATCGCGTCGTTCTCCTTTCACATTTGCTGACGCAAGTATAGATGAAAAGCCACCCGAAAGCTATTACCAATACCAATAAGGAATGGCGCACAAATGGAGCATAATCGCCAAAAGGGACAAACCTGCCGCCAAAAGCAAAAGCCGCCCTCCGGCCCAGATCTATGGGGCCGGAGGGCGGCTGCGCGGTTTCTCATGTTTTTTTGAATGTTTGGGGGTTCGAATCACCTGATTTCGTAAAATGGGCCATGTGCATCTCCCAAACCGCCGTTTTCGGAGTGAGCGGACCCTCTTTTTGAAAATCTAACTTTTCTGTTCTGAATTCGCCTATTTTTTCTTTTAGACGCAAAAACACCACACTTTCGTGTGGTGTTTTTGCTGTGCATCTTTTTTATCAACACATTTTGGAGGTGCCACCCAGATTTGAACTGGGGAGTGGAGCTTTTGCAGAGCTCTGCCTTACCACTTGGCTATGGCACCATCTGGAGCGGAACCGCTCCAAAAAATTGGAGCGAGTGACGAGGCTCGAACTCGCTACCTCCACCTTGGCAAGGTGGCGCTCTACCAGATGAGCTACACTCGCATGTTGCCTGGAGAGGGGAACCCTCTCCAGGGCTTTGTTCACTTGGTGCCTCCGGCCGGAATCGAACCAGCGACACGGGGATTTTCAGTCCCCTGCTCTACCAACTGAGCTACAGAGGCAAGTGGCGACTCGGAAGGGACTTGAACCCTCGACCTCCGGCGTGACAGGCCGGCGTTCTAACCAACTGAACTACCGAGCCAGGTAGTCATGGGGGGAAGTGGTGGGAACAACAGGGCTCGAACCTGTGACCCCATGCTTGTAAGGCATGTGCTCTACCAGCTGAGCTATGCTCCCGAGTTGTGCGCCTCACTTGCGACGGCTTCGCTAGTATACTAGATTTTCAGCCCATTGTCAACAGGTAAATTGAAATTTTTTAAAAGTTTTTTTGAGCCCCTGTTTTATCCTGAAAATGGATAGACTATCTGTTTCTGCTCTATGAAATAATGAAAGAAAGCGCCGGGATATTCTTGACACAAAGCCGTGTACAGTGACATAATTAAGACGATTGTAAGCGCCTTGATATCCGCCAACTTTTACACTACGAAACAATTAGCAGCAATGCTGAGAACATGTTGGCCACGGCCAGACGAAGGAGGAGCTCCAAATGGAGAATAAGGTGAAGCGTATTGGTGTTCTGACCAGCGGCGGCGACGCTCCTGGCATGAATGCAGCCGTCCGTGCGGTCGTCCGTACCGCAGTAAGCCACGGGATCCAGTGTGTGGGTATCCGCAGAGGCTGGAACGGTCTTATTAACAGCGATTTTGTCCAGCTTGATGGCTCCAGCGTCAGCCATATCATCAATAAGGGCGGCACCATGCTCTACACCGCCCGCAGCATGGAATTCATGAATCCCGAGGGCCGTGCTAAGGCTCTGAATACCTGCAAGCTGCTGGGTCTGGACGGTATTGTGGCCATCGGCGGCGACGGCACCTTCCGCGGCGCACTGGCTCTCTCCCGCCAGGCTGCTGAGGCGGGCAGCCACATCAGCGTGGTGGGCATCCCTGCCACCATCGATAACGACATCGGCTGCTCCCACTATACCATCGGCTTTGACACCGCCTGCAACACCGCCATTGAGTGTATCGATAAACTGCGCGACACCATGCAGTCCCATGAGCGCTGCTCCGTGGTTGAGGTCATGGGCCGTCACGCCGGCTATCTGGCCCTGTATGTGGGCATTGCTGTGGGCGCTACGGCCGTGCTGATCCCCGAGCGTGAAGTCGACTTCCAGGAGGACGTGGTGGAGAAGATCCGCCGTGCCCGTCTGGCCGGTTCCACCCACTACATGGTGGTAGTGGCTGAGGGCGCAGGCAGCGCCTTTGAGATCGGCAAGCGTATCCACGACGAGGTGGGTATCGATCCCCGTGTCACCGTGCTGGGCCACATTCAGCGTGGCGGCTCTCCCACCGCCCGTGACCGTGAGACCGCCAGCCGCATGGGCTACGAGGCCGTGCTGACCCTGCTGAGCAACCGGGGCAACCGCATTATCGCCACCCGGGACGGCCATATCGTGGACCTGGACATGGAGGAAGCTCTGGCCATGACCAAGCAGTTCCAGATGGACCGCTATCAGGTGCTGGAGGCACTGACCAACAACGGCGGCACGCTGCTTTGATCTTCGTATTTTTCCCTTTTTAAACCACATCTCAATTGATACAAAAAACTCCGCGCTCGCAATGAGCGCGGAGTTTTTCGTTCATGAAAGGAATCAGTCGGGGCTGATGGTGTAGTTGGGGGCCTCTTTGGTGATGTAGATATCGTGGGGGTGAGACTCCCGCAGACCGGCAGCGGTGATCTGGATGAACTGAGCCTTGGACTGCAGCTCATCAATGGTGTGGCAGCCGCAGTAGCCCATACCGGCCTTCAGGCCGCCCATGAGCTGATAGATGGTCTCGCTGGTCAGTCCCTTATAAGGCACACGGCCCTCAACACCTTCGGGAACCAGCTTCTTGTTGTTCTCCTGGAAGTAGCGGTCCTTGGAGCCGTGGTTCATGGCAGCCAGGGAACCCATGCCGCGGTAGGTCTTGAACTGACGTCCCTGATAGATTTCAGTGTCGCCGGGAGACTCCTCACAGCCCGCCAGCAGAGAGCCGATCATGACCACATTGCCGCCGGCGGCAATGGCCTTGACGATATCACCGGAGAACTTCACGCCGCCGTCGGCGATGACAGGCACACCGTACTCGGCGGCCACGCGGGCAGCGTCATAGATGGCAGTGATCTGGGGCACACCGATACCGGCCACCACACGGGTGGTACAAATAGAACCGGGGCCGATACCCACCTTCACGCAGTCAGCGCCCGCCTCAATAAGAGCCCGGGTGCCTTCGGCAGTGGCCACGTTGCCAGCAATGAGCTGTACATCGGGATACAGAGCCTTGATGCGCTTGACGGTCTCCAGCACGTTCTGGGTGTGGCCATGGGCGGAATCCAGGCCCAGCACGTCTACGCCGGCCTCAACCAGAGCGGCCACACGGTCCAGCACATCGTGGGTGGCGCCGATGGCAGCGCCTACCAGCAGGCGGCCCTTCTCGTCACGGGCAGAGTTGGGATACACCTCGGCCTTCTCGATGTCCTTGATGGTAATGAGGCCCTTCAGGTGGAAGTCCTTGTCCACGATGGGCAGCTTCTCGATCTTGTGCTTGCGCAGGATCTCCTTGGCCTCGGCCAGAGTAGTTCCTTCGGGGGCGGTGACCAGGTTCTCCTTGGTCATCACGTTGTCGATGAGCTGGCTCATGTCGGTCTCAAACTTCATATCACGATTAGTGATGATGCCGATGAGCTTGCCGTTGTCGCAGATGGGCACACCGGAGATGCGGTACTTGGCCATCAGCTCGTCGGCCTCAGCCAGAGTGTGGCCGGGAGCCAGCCAGAAGGGATTGGTGATAACGCCGTTCTCAGAGCGCTTGACCATATCCACCTGCTCAGCCTGCTGGCTGATGGACATATTCTTATGGATGATACCGATACCACCCTCACGGGCGATGGCAATGGCCATGCGGTACTCGGTAACGGTATCCATGGCGGCGCTGATGAGGGGGATATTCAGACGGATCTTTTTCGTCAGTTGGGTGTGAAGGTCCACGTCGGCGGGCAGCACATCGCTGGCCGCAGGAATGAGCAGAACATCATCAAAGGTGAGGCCCTGCTTCAGGAACTTCTGCGCAGCATCCTGATTGACCATAAGCTACAACTCCTTTTCCTTTCGTTCGCCCCAAAAAGGGGCAAATCGGCTCAAAAAACACCTGTAATAGATTTATTGTACCTGTCCTTGAATTCCTTGTCAAGGAAGCACTTCACCAAAAATCACCGAGGCCTCAAAGCGGGATTTGCCCTCCTCGTCCATACCCTGGACAAAGTGCATATTTCCCTCTTGCCCCAACTGCATTTCCAGCTCATCCCCCGGACGGCACTCCGCCAGGTAGCCGATCTGCAGCTGGGAGAGGAACTTGTCCTCCTCCAGATTCTGCATCTCCATGGCGTCACAGACAAAGTCGGCGTAGCGGCAGTTGTTCACATGGCCGTTGATATCGGTGTCACTGTACTGCATCCGGCGATGGCAGACCGGCTCCATCTCCTGGGGCAGACGCAGCTTGGTCAGCTTTTTTGTCTTGCACAGCTCTCCTCCACCGGTGTTCTGCAGCTCCTCCACACTCTCCAGCCGCAAAATCTTCCGGTCGCTGGCCCGTACCAGCACCCAGATGGATACGCACTCGCCTACCGGCTCACCGTCCACCAGCAGGTCATAGTCCCGGTACATGGTAGCCGCCCGGCCTCCCCGGTGCCAGGTACGGATGGTGAGATTTTCTCCCCAGTGCAGGGGCCGCTCCAGACGGTACCACACCCGGGTAAGCATCCAGAACGCACCGTAGCGCTTCACAATGATTTCCCGGGTAAACCCGCCGTGTTCTGCGGCCTGGGTAGCCGCCTCCTGCAGGTGTCCCAGCAGAGGTCCGGCCTTGCAGTATCCTCTTCCATCCACATCCCGGGAGTCGATGGGCAGGGTCATCTCATAAAACTGGCTCATTGGTTCTCCTTTCCACGGATCAGCAGCCGCGTTTTGCAGCAGATATCGTCAATATCGTCGGCAGTGCCGGCAGGGATACGCATCTGGGCTCCGCACTCCTTACAGATGAGGTCCACCGAGCTGTAATTGACCTGGAAGGTCCAGCTGTGACTGCCGCAGGTGCAGGAGATGCCGTCCCGGGCAGCGATATCCCGGATCTCGGAGAGGACCTCCTCCATGACCATCTCGTCCAGGAATACGCCCCGCTCCCCGCCTTCGTCCTCCAGCTTATCCAAAGCCTGTTCTAGACGGGCGGTAGCGGCGTACACCGGCCCTTCCTCGCCCACATAGCAGCAGTCCAGCCCCGACTGGGCGCAGGAGAAGGCCAGCGCTTTCTCCCGCAGGAAGGCGGTGGACGAACAGGACACCAGATGCTCCCGGCCGCAGTACAGACAGGGCACCTTCAGCCGCACCCGCTGGGGCAGAAACTCCACGTCCAACTCAGAGTGGCCGCAGGGACACTGGATGCGGGTAGGCGAGGCGGCCAGCGCGAACACGTCCTTTTCCACAATCACCGACTGGCGGCAGCGGGGACAAATATAGGATAAAAAGCGGGTCTTTTCCTGACTCATACTGGAGTTCCTCCGTTTATCTTCAAATGGTTAACTATTGTATTATACTCCACCTTGCTTTCTTTTTCCAGGGGCAGAGCATAACTTTTCCCATTCCGGAAATCCTAGCACCATCCTTGTTGCGAGGTGGCATCTATGAGCAAGAAAAAGCTGGGACAGCAGACCGTGGCTCTCTCCCATCCCCCCTCTTTTTTGACCTGCGCCAACGTGGTGGGACAGCTGGAGGGACAGGGTCCTCTGGGAAAGACCTTTGATCTCATTGACAGTGACGATACCTTTGGGGAGTCCACCTGGGAAAAGTCGGAGAGCGCCATGCAGAAAAAGGCGCTCACTCTGGCGCTGGACAAGCTGGGACAGGGTGCGTCCACTCTGGACTGGCTGTTTGCCGGAGATCTGCTGAACCAGTGTATCGGCTCCTCCTTTGCCGCCCGGGAGCAGCACATTCCCTTCTTTGGCCTGTACGGGGCCTGCTCCACCATGGGCGAAGGGCTGATTTTGGCCTCTATGGCTCTGGACGGAGACTTTGGCCGCCGGGCGGGGGTCATGGCCTCCTCCCACTTCTGTACGGCAGAGCGGCAGTACCGCACCCCTCTAGAGTACGGCAGCCAGCGCACCCCAACGGCCCAGTGGACCGTGACCGGGGCGGGCGCGGTGATTTTGGACCAGGAGGGGCCTGGGCCATATATTACCCATGTGACGCCAGGTCAGATTGTGGACAAAGGGGTCACCGACACCAATAACATGGGAGCCGCCATGACGCCCGCCGCCTACTCGACGATTTCCGCCCACCTGCGGGACACCGGCCGCTCCCCTGACTTCTATGATCTCATCGTTACCGGCGACCTGGGGGAGCTGGGCCGCACGCTGCTGCTGGAACTGTTCCAGCGGGATGGGATCGACCTGTCCGACCGCCACACCGACTGCGGCCTGCTTATTTTCGACCGGGTACGCCAGGACGTCCACGCCGGAGGCTCGGGCTGCGGCTGCTGCGCCAGCGTGCTCACCGGCTATCTGGTGGAGGGATTGCGCAGCGGCAAGTGGCAGAACATTCTCTTCTGCCCCACCGGAGCCCTCCACTCCCCTACCTCCTCCCTTCAGGGGGAGTCGGTACCGGGGATCTGCCACGCCGTGGCCTTGTCGGCCCAGCGTCCAAACACCAATTGAGAGGTGACCTTCCATGGAATACTTCAATGCTTTTTTGTGCGGCGGGCTGCTGTGCGCTCTGGGTCAGATCCTCATCGACCGCACGAAACTGACCCCCGCCAAAATTCTGGTCTGCTATGTCACCGCCGGAGTGATTTTAGGTGGCTCCGGCCTCTATCAGTACTTGGTAGATTGGGCGGGAGCTGGTGCCACCGTTCCCCTCACCGGGTTTGGCTATACCCTGGCAACAGGGGCGCGGGAAGCGGTACAGCAGCACGGCCTGCTGGGGGCTTTTATCGGGGGAGCCGCCGCCACGGCAGGCGGTGTGGCGGCCGCCATCTTCTTCGGCTTTCTGGCCGCCCTGCTGTTCAAAGCCCGGCCAAAACACTAAAAAAATCGGTGGAGTTTTTCAAAACTCCACCGATTTTTCTTGCTTATGCGTTTGCCAGCTTCTCCCCGGCCACGGCCATCTGTTCCGCCGTCAGGTCCCAGTCCGCTCCCAGCTGGACGATCCGGTCTTTCCAGCATAGGATGTACTCCTGCCGGAATTCCCCGGCCAAATTGAGCTGATAGGCCTCCTCAGCTCCCCATGGGGTTGGATCTACCATCTGATACTGGGCATGGACGATGCTCCCATCCACATAGGTGGCTATCCGCTTCTCTTTCTCCCGGCACAGTTCCTGGAAACAGGCATCATACAAAATGGGGATATGGATTTCCACCAAGGTGTAGTTCATCCGCGGCACTTCTGTCATCTGTTCAAATCCTGTCCGGCACCGCACCTCCTTCCGGTCCAGGAACAGGGACATGTCCGTGCTGACCGTGGTGAGATACTTCTCTTCGTCCACTCCGGTCAGTTCACTGGCAGAGAGAGGGGCGCGAATCTCTTGCTCCACAGAAATTGCCCCGCTTTGAAGTCCTCGGATAAAGAGAAACATCACCGTACCGACCAAAATCATGGACAAGATCACATCTAAACTGAGGGTTATCGCACGGTTTACTCCAGCAGACGCCTTTCTGCGCTTCAAGGTTCGTTTGGTACCATTTACGGCCAAGAAAACAACCACATAGGCCAGCAGTATCCCGCCCGTTACCAATCGCATACCTGGTCTGCGTTCGGTAGCAAGCCAATACATCAATCCCAAAACGATCATTCCCAGCACCACATGCATGAGCTTGTGGCATCCCCGGGTAGGCAAAAACTCTCCCCGCTGGGCGGCGGACAACGCCCGGCGCCGCCAGGCAAGGTAGGTGATCAAATCGGTGACGCTATAAACGAACAAGCCCAGCCAACACAGCCCCATAAAGGTGGAGCCGGGAGTCGTCAGCAGTTTGATGGGCGTGTGGATCAGCGAGTAACACCAAGAACCTCCCACAAAAAAGCCCAGCACCAGGAGGATCAAATAAGCCGGCACCATCCGTCGTGCCAGCTTGCCCACCATCCGAACCTCCATCTCCGGGTCGGTCTGGATGGGCAGTGGGTCCTCCTCCTCGTTGTAAAAGACCTGCATCTGCCCCGAGGCCGCAGCCAGCTTCCACCCCGAACGCTGGCAGAACTCCTGAAAGGTATACTGCTCCTCTGTGGGCTCCGGTTCAAATTCCGAGGCCCGGGTATCGAAGGAAACCGAAAAGTGCAGCTTCTGGGGCTGGATTTCCCGGTATTTCCAACCGAAACTGGTCAGCTCCTCCAGCATCCACCCTTTTTGTGCCATCTTCTCCAGATGCTTCTCCATTCCCGTGTGGTCGTAGAAAGAAAACGGGATCCAATCTCTTCGGGTTTTCTTCATGGTGCACCCTCCTCTCGGAACATGGCCTCATAGTCCTTCTGCTGCTGGCAGATACGGCGGTACTCCTCGTCCAGCCGCCCCCGCCCCTTCTCCGTTAAAATATAGCTGCGGCGGCGGCCCTCACAGCGGGTCTCCCGGATCATCTCCGCCTCCACAAACTGCTCCAACAGGTTGTAGAGGGTGCCCGGTCCCACCCGGACACGCCCTCCGGTCATGGCGGGGATCTGGTCCATCACATCCATACCGCAGTTTTCCCGGCTCAGGCACAGGAGAATGTAGTACATCTGCTCGGTCAAGGTCTGAAATTTCGCCCGCGGCACCGCCCTCACCCCCTTTATATCGAATATCGTTATTTTCACGTTCAGTATATAATCGAATATCGATATTGTCAAGAGAGAAGGCAAAGAAGGTGCAAGTTTTTTCCTTGTGTGGTATACTGGTCCCAAATATGATGGCGGCCAGAAGGCCGCCTCCATTCTGCAAGGAGGAATCCCGCCATGCTGGCCTACACCTACATAAAACAAGGTACCTTTGCCCTGATGGAGAAACCCAAGCCCACCTTGCTGGATGACCGGGACGCCATCGTCCGGGTCACCCTGTCCAGCATCTGCACCAGCGACCTGCACATCAAGCACGGCTCGGTGCCCCGGGCGGTGCCCGGCATCACGGTAGGCCACGAGATGGTGGGCGTGGTGGAGGAGGTGGGCTCCGCCGTCACCACCGTGCGCCCCGGCGACCGGGTGACCGTCAATGTGGAGACCTTCTGCGGCGAGTGCTTCTTCTGCCAGCACGGCTGGGTCAACAACTGCACCGACCCCAACGGCGGCTGGGCTCTGGGCTGCCGCATCGACGGAGGCCAGGCCGAGTATGTCCGGGTCCCTTACGCGGACCAGGGACTGAATAAAATCCCCGCTGGCGTCACCGACCAGCAGGCCCTCTTTGTGGGAGACATCCTGGCCACCGGCTACTGGGCCGCTGGCATTGCCCAGATTGGCCACGAAGATACGGTGCTGGTCATCGGAGCGGGGCCTACCGGCCTGTGCACCCTCCAGTGTGTGCTGCTGAAAGAGCCAAAACAGGTCATTGTCTGCGAAAAGGACCCCCAGCGCCGCTCTTTTGTACAGGAGCACTACCCCCAGGTGCTGACCGTGGAACCGGAGCAGGCCGCAGACTTTGTCCGTGCACACAGTGCCCACGGAGGGGCCGACCGGGTACTGGAGGTGGCCGGAAGCGAGGACACCTTCACTCTGGCCTGGACTTGTGCCCGGCCCAATGCCATTGTCACCGTGGTGGCCCTGTATGACGCGCCCCAGGTGCTCCCGCTCCCGGACATGTACGGAAAAAACCTCACCTTCCAGACCGGCGGGGTGGACGGCTGCCGCTGCGGAGAGATTCTCTCCCTCATCGCCCAGGGCAAGCTGGACACCACGCCCCTCATCAGCCACACCTACCCACTCAAAGACATTGCTGCGGCCTACGATCTGTTTGAACACCGCCGGGACCATGTGATCAAAGTGGCCATTGCCCCATAAGTTTTTTATTTCCCGGGAGGGCGCTGCCCTCCCGGTTTTCAGGAGAACCTCATGACCTTTGCTCAGTTCAAAACCCAATACCACTTAAATCTTAACCCCCAGCAGGAGGAGGCCGTCCAGGCCCTCTCCGGACCGGTGCTGCTGCTGGCAGTGCCGGGCAGCGGCAAGACCACGGTGCTGGTCTCCCGCATCGGCTATCTGATTGCCCAGGGCGTGCCGCCGGAAAACATCCTCACCATGACCTACACCGTCTCCGCCGCCCGGGATATGTCCCGGCGCTTCGCCGCCTTCTTCGGCCAACCTCTGGCCGACCGGCTGGAGTTTCGCACCATCAACGGAGTGTGCAGCCGAATCATTCGGGCCTATGAGCGTACCCAGGGCCGCCAGGCCTTCCAGCTGTTGGAGGATATCGGACGCCAGGCGGCCATCATCGGAGAGATCTGCCGGCGGCAGAGCGGGGAATTTGCCTCGGAGAGCACCGTCAAGGCGGTACAGACCGCCATTACCTATGTGAAAAACAGCATGATCTCCGGCGAGGATCTGGAACAGGTAGAAGTGGAAGGGGTGGAGTTTCCTCCCATCTACCAGGAGTACTGCCGCCTGCTGCGCACCCACCAGCTGATGGACTACGACGACCAGATGATCTACGCCCACCGGATTTTAAAGCAGTTTCCTCAGCTTTTGGAGCAGTTCCGCCGCCGCTACCCCTACCTCTGTGTGGACGAGGCCCAGGACACCTCCAAAATCCAGCACGCCATTCTCCGACTGCTGGCGGGACAAAACGGCAACCTCTTTCTGGTGGGCGACGAGGACCAGAGCATCTACGGTTTTCGGGCCGCCTACCCCCAGGCCCTCACCCAATTTGAATCCATCTACCCCGGGGCAAAGGTTCTCTATCTGGAGCAGAACTACCGCTCCACTCGCCCTATTGTGGCCGCTGCTCAGAAATTTATTGAGCAAAATAAAAACCGCCGCCCCAAACACATGAAGGCGGTGCGTGGAGAGGGGCCGGCCCTGAAAGAGATCTGGGTCCAGGACCGCAGCGCCCAATACCGCTACCTGGCCCAGGTGGCCCAGGACTGCAAAGAGGAGACTGCGATCCTCTACCGGGACAACGACAGCGCCCTGCCCCTCATCGATCTACTGGAGCGTCAGGGCATCCCCTACCGCTGCCGCCAGGTGGACAGCGGTTTCTTTACCCACCGGGTGGTGCGGGATATTGTGGATATCCTTACTCTGGCCCAGGACCCCTGGGACGGAGATGCCTTCCTGCGGGTCTACTACAAGCTGGGGGCAGGGATCAGCCGGGCGGCAGCCGAACAGGCGGCGGCCCAGTGCGGTCCGGATACCTCTCCCATTCTGAAACTGGTTGCCTCGCTCCCCGGTACATCCCCCTGGACCCGCCGCCAGTGCAAGGCCCTCCAGACCCATATGGCCAACCTGCTCACCCAGCGGGCTGACCGGGGCGTGTACCGCATCGTCCACTTTATGGGATACGGTGACTATCTGGAGCAGCGGGGCATGGATCAGAGCAAAACGCAGATTCTGGAGGCTCTGGGAGCCAATGAGCCCACTCCCGGCGGCCTGCTGGAGCGGCTGGAGGTACTGCGGGAGCTGGTACGGGCTGGATCGTCTCAACATAACTGTCCCTTCGTCCTGTCCACCATCCACTCCAGTAAGGGTCTGGAGTACAAACGGGTCATTTTAATGGACGTGGCCGACGGTCTGCTGCCCAAAACGCTCCCCGGTCCCGACGCCTCCTCCCAGGAACTGGACGCCTATGAGGAGGAGCGGCGGCTCTTTTACGTGGGTATGACCCGGGCCAAGGAGGAGCTTTGGGTCATGCGTTTCCGCCGCAGTGAGCTCACCAGCCGCTTTGCCTCCTCTCTCTTCCCAAAATCCAAGGAGGAGACCAAAAAGGCCGTTCCCCTCTCCCCCCGAGCGGTGCCGGACCTGGTAGCCATAGAACAAACTTCCCGCCGCTGCATCCCTGGCGCGTCCCTGTGCCACCGAAGCTTCGGTCCGGGTCAGGTAGTCTCCCGCTCCGGCGACATTATCTCGGTACGCTTTGCCGACGGCGTCGAGCGGCGCTTCTCCCTGTCCGCCGCCTTGCGTTTGGGACAGTTCCAGCTGGCGGATTCGGAGGAATAAAAATTTTTCTCCGGTGAATGGATCCGCCCTCCTCAGTCGTATTGCTTATGAGGGGCAAAGAGAGCCCCAGTTTGATCGGGGGAGGTTTTTGTATGAAAAAGATGATTACCATTTTGCTGGCCAGCGCTCTGGTGCTGGGCCTGCTTATCACCGGGACTCTGGCCGCAGGCCACTTTGGACATGGTACCGGGATCTGCCAGAACTCAGGAGCATGTTACCAGGACGCCGATGGCGACGAGATCTGTGACTACCATGGCAGCAATTGCGCCTATGTGGATACTGATGGCGACGGTGTGTGCGACAATCTGGGCCAGAACTGCGGTCAGAGCCACCACGGCGGTGGCCACCACAGGGGAGGCCGCTGGAATTAACGAAGTAAAAGGGTGAGGACATGCGCAGCGAAGAGGAGGCCAACCGCGCCATTGACCGCTATGCTGATCTGGTACGGCGGCTGTGTATGATGCATCCGAAAAATCCGGCCGACACGGAGGATATCTTTCAGACCGTGTTTCTGAAATATATCCTCAGCTCCGCTGTGTTTGAAAGTCCTGAACACGAAAAGGCCTGGTTCATTCGGGTCACTCTCAACGCCTGCCGGGATCTGCTGAAACGGTTTTTCCGCAGTCGCACCGTCTCCTTGGACGAGCTGGCCGATCAGCCCGACCAGCTGTCTCAGGAGCACCGGGAGGTGCTGGAGGCCGTCCTCTCTCTGCCCGCAAAATACCGGGACGTAGTGTATCTGCACTACTATGAAGGCTACACCGCCAAAGAGATTGGTGCGATCCTGCACAAGAACACCAATACCGTCTACACTCTGCTGACCCGGGCCAGGGAACAGCTGCGCAGCACGCTGGGAGGTGAACGCATTGAACCGACCGATCCATGATGCCTTTCAGGCCGTCCAGGCCAGTCCGGAGCTGAAGAAGCGCACACGTGCCTATCTCCATGCACGGCGCACTCCCGCCCGTCCCCGCTATCGCAGCCTGCTGGCGGCGGCTGCCTGTCTGCTGGTCGTTTTTCTGGGGGCAGGCGGTGCATTGGCCTGGTTCACTCCGGTGTCCGCCGTCAGCGTGGAGGCAGGTCCTTCCTTGGAGCTGACGCTGAACCGATTTGACCGGGTACTCCAGGTCCAGGGCGACAGCGCCCAGGACCAGGAGCTGGCTGACAAGCTGGAGCTCACCTACCTCAGCTACACCGATGCGCTGGAGGCCATTCTGGGCAGCCAGGAGGTATCCCAGGCCCTGGACAGCGGTACGGAGCTGGCGGTTACCGTGGCGGGACAAAACCAGCAGCACTGCCAGGACCTGATGGAAGATACTCAGTCCTGTGCGGGACACGGGAGCTGTTCCAGCGCCGACTGGTCCCAGGTCACTGCGGCCCAGAAAGAGGGGCTGTCTCTGAGCAAATATCAGATGCTGCTCCAGCTTCAAGCCCTGGATCCCTCCATCACGTCAGAACAGGTAAGCGAATGCTCCATGCACCAGCTGCGCCAGTGGCTGTCCGATCTGTCATCCGGCCAGGACGCCAGCAGTTCCTCTGACTGTGGACAGAATACCGGCAGTGATCAGGGCTTCGGCAACGGAAATTCCGGCGGTCACCACGGAAGTGAAGGCCATCATGGAGCCAGGTAATCCCTCTTTCGCCCCAATTTGGCATATGTCTCAACTTCCGATTTCCTTCTCCCTAAAAATCTGCGAATTTTCCCTTGCCTTTTTTATTTCCCTGTGATATAGTACTTCTCGCGTGAAAAGGGAGTAGTTGCAAGCCGCCTTGTCAACATCTCGATTGTCTTCGGATAATCTGGCAGGGTGGGCCCCCATATTTTGGTGGTAACAAGACTTTTCGGCAGTATTTCCATACTGCCGGAAGGTCTTTTTTGTTTCTTCCGGCACAAACTATTCCTCACAACAGAGAAAGAAAGGCGACGTGTTATGGATCAAAACTTCTTCCAAAAGACACCCAAGCAGACCTTGGAGCACCTCCAGGTCACCTCAGACGGTCTCACCAGTGCCCAGGCCACCCAGCGCCTGGCTCAGTACGGCCACAACCAGTTGGCCGAGGGCAAGAAAAAGAGCGTGCTGGCTGTCTTTGCTGAGCAGTTCAAAGACCTGCTGGTGGCTATTCTGATTGCAGCCGCCCTCATCTCCATGTTCTCCGGCAACATGGAAAGCACCCTGGTTATTTTCGCCGTGCTCATTATGAACGCCATTCTGGGCACTGTACAGTATTTTAAGGCTGAAAAGTCTCTGGAAAGCCTGAAAGCGATGAGCGCCCCCTCCGCCAAAGTGCTGCGTGACGGCCAACGCCTGGAGATTCCCAGCAATCAGGTCGTCCCCGGCGATATCATTGAGCTGGAGGCCGGTGACCTTGTGGTGGCCGACGGCCGTCTGCTGAACTGCTGGTCTCTTAAGGTAAATGAGAGTTCTCTCACCGGTGAGAGCGAAGCGGTGGAAAAGACCAATGAAGCCATTGAGGGCGAGAAGGTCGCCCTGGGCGACCAGAAGAACATGGTCTTCTCCGGCTCTCTGGTCACCTACGGCCGTGCCGTCATGGTGGTTACCGCCACCGGCATGGACACCCAGCTGGGCCGCATCGCCACCCTGATGAATCAGACTCAGCAGCGCAAGACTCCTCTGCAGAAGAACCTGGACGACTTCTCCAGCAAGCTGGCCATGGTCATCATGATCATCTGCGCCGGCGTCTTCCTCCTGTCTGTCTTCCGCAGCCACATGACCATCCTGGACTCCCTCATGTTTGCCGTGGCTCTGGCCGTTGCCGCCATCCCTGAGGCTCTCAGCTCCATCGTCACTATCGTGCTGGCCATGGGCACCCAGAAGATGGCCCGTCAGAACGCCATTATCAAGGAGCTGAAGGCGGTGGAGAGCCTGGGCTCCGTCCAGGTCATCTGCTCCGATAAGACCGGCACCCTCACCCAGAACCGCATGACGGTCCAGAACATCTGGGCCGACGGCGTCCTCACCCGCGGCACCGACCTGGAGCTGGCCAACGATGCCCAGCGCACCCTGCTGAAAATCGCTCTGCTGGACAGCGACGCCACCATGGACCACGAGACCGGCGCCTCCGTGGGCGATCCCACCGAGGTAGCCCTGGTTCAGCTGGGCGGACGCTTCGGTGTAGAGGAGCGTGCCTACCGCACCCAGCACCCCCGTCTGGCCGAGCTGGCCTTTGACTCCGACCGCAAGCTGATGAGCACCCTGCACAACACCGACGACGGTCCCACCCTGTACACCAAGGGCGCCATCGATGTGCTGCTGGACCGCTCCATCCGGCTGCTCACCGCCAACGGCCCTGTCCCCATGACTCCCGAGCTCCGCGCCCAGATCCAGCAGGTCAACCGCCAGCAGTCGGAAAATGGTCTGCGGGTGCTGGCCTTCGCCCTGCGTCCCATGAAGGAAGCCCGTCTGCTCACCCTGGAAGACGAGACCGACTACACCTTCGTGGGCCTCATCTCCATGATTGACCCGCCCCGGCCTGAGAGCATCCAGGCTGTGGCTGACGCCAAAAAGGCCGGTATCCGTACTGTCATGATCACCGGCGACCACAAGGTCACCGCCACCGCCATTGCCAAGCAGATCGGCATCTTCGGTGAGGGCGATATGTCCCTGGACGGCGTGGAGCTGGACTCCATGAGCGACGAGGAGCTGGATCAGAAGCTCCCCCACATCGCTGTCTACGCCCGAGTCTCTCCCGAGCATAAGATCCGCATCGTCACCGCCTGGCAGCGCCGTGGCTGCATCGCCGCCATGACTGGCGACGGCGTCAACGACGCCCCCGCCCTGAAGAAGGCTGACGTGGGTGTGGCCATGGGCATTACCGGCACCGAGGTAAGTAAGGATGCCGCCGCCATGATTCTGGCCGACGACAACTTCGCTACCATCGTCAAGGCGGTACTCAACGGCCGCAGCGTCTATGCCAACATCCGCAACGCCATTCAGTTCCTGCTCTCGGGCAACATGGGCGCCATTCTGGCCGTCATCTACGCCTCCATTGCCGGGCTGAGCGTCCCCTTCCAGCCGGTACACCTGCTGTTTATCAACCTGCTCACCGACAGTCTGCCCGCCATCGCCCTGGGCATGGAGCCCGCGCGTCCCGGTCTGATGGACCAGCCTCCCCGCGACCCCAATGCTTCCATGATGGATAAGCCTATGCTCACCCGGGTGTTTGGTCAGGGCCTGATGATCGGCATCGCCTCCATGGTCGCCTTCTATATCGGTCTGAACCAGTCCGGCCCCGCTCTGGCCAGCACCATGGCTTTCGCCACCCTCACCCTTGCCCGCCTGTTCCACGGCTTTAACTGCCGCGGCAAGGAGTCCATCGTCAAGCTTGGTCTGGGCAGCAACGTGTACTCCCTCATGGCCTTCGGCGTAGGTATCCTGCTGCTGGCTCTGGTGCTGTTTGTCCCCGCCATGGAGAGCCTGTTCTTGGTCTCTCCCCTCAACGGCTTTGACCTTCTGTGTGTGCTGGGCCTGGCCTTTGCTCCTACCCTGCTCATTCAGCTCACCCGCATCTTCCAGGGCCGATAAAATCCAATAGAATAAATGGTTCCCCAATTCTGACCTTTCTCATAGGTCACCCTTTAAAAACCGTTGAATAATTAGGAAAACAGGCGGACAGCTTTGCGCTGTCCGCCTGTTTTATTTTATGCCGGGTGGCCTTTGCCCCCCATATAGAGACCACTGAGGTTGTCCTCCTCCAGCTTTGCGATAAGCCGCAGCATCGGGATGGGGGTGTCTGTATCCAAGCAGTCCTGCGCTTCCTTATTGTCACACCCGGTCCATAGACAATCCTTCTTTTCCAAACCGGCCGTTATCCCCGGAGGCTGGAAACGTTCATTTTTTGTTCACGAAAAACACTGCCGTAATTAAGCTTCAATTATGTTTTGGTTTTTACACTGGTTTTACAATATCCAAACAAGGAGGCCTCGCCTGTGAAGAACCAAATGACCTTTCAACGATATGAATTCAAATATTTGATGGATTACCGTCAGCTGAAAGCCGTACTGACTGCTATGGATCCCCATATGGTACCCGACGAGTACAGCCACAGCTCGATCCAGAATCTTTATCTGGATACACCGAATTACCGGCTTATTCGCCGCAGTCTGGAGAAACCCATCTACAAAGAAAAACTCCGTGTGCGCAGCTACGGTCAGGCTGGAGAACACGATCCGGTGTTTATGGAACTAAAAAAGAAGTACCTCTCGGTGGTGTATAAACGTCGCATCTCCATTCCACAGGATCAGGCGATGGCATGTATCGACGGGAGGCGGCCCTGGCAGAATAGTCAAATCGGCAGAGAGTTGGCCTATACCATGGACTTTTATCAGGCTCTGCGTCCGGCGGTGTTCCTCTCCTATGAGCGGGACTCCTTTCGCGGGGTAGAGGACGAGGAGCTTCGGATAACCTTTGACAGCGAAATCCGATACCGTCAGGAGGAGCTGACGCTGGATTCCGATACATGGGGGATACCCATCCTGCCGCCTGGCCAGGTACTCATGGAATTGAAGGTGGCCGGAGGCCTGCCCCTGTGGATGGCACACGTTCTTTCGGAGCAAGGGATCTTCAAGACCTCTTTTTCCAAATACGGTGCTGCCTATCAGGACATTATGCTCAACAGACAGAGAGGAGAACGAAAATATGCTTGATACTGTATTTCGCGGACTGTTTGATACCGCCCTGACCGATCCCATTGCTCCCGGAAACTTTCTTCTCTGTGTGGGCGTTTCTCTGATTCTGGGACTGCTGCTGTGCGCCATGACTGGATGGCAGTCCCGCAGCAGCCGCAGCCTCACGATTACCCTGGCTCTCTTGCTAGCGGTAGTATGCGTGGTCATTATGATGGTCAACGGCAATGTGGGCACCGGCGTAGCGGTAGCTGGTGCCTTCAGCTTGGTACGTTTCCGTTCTGCCCCTGGCACCGCCCGGGAGATCTCGGCCATCTTTGTGGCCATGGGCACAGGTCTGATCGCCGGCATGGGATATCTGGCCTACGCAACTTTGTTTGCTCTGATTCTCGGTGCGGCCACTATGGCATACACCGCTTTCAGCCTTCGTCCCCGGAACAGCGGCCCTGTCTGCCGCACCCTCCACATTACTGTGCCTGAAGATTTAGACTATATCGGTGTCTTTGAGCCGGTTCTCGACGAATATACCCGGCAATATAACCTCACCCAGGTGAAAACTACCAACATGGGAAGTCTGTTCAAGCTGACCTACGATGTAACCATGAAAGACACCTGCCTGGAAAAAAAGCTGATCGACCAACTTCGTCTGCGCAACGGCAACCTGGAGATCTCTCTGGGACATCAGGACAATGCCGTAGCCACCCTGTAAAAAGGAGATGATACGATGAAACAAACAAAGCGCCGACTTACCGCCGTTTTGCTGTGTGGCCTGCTGGTTCTCAGCGGCTGCGGAGCACAGAACACAGCGCAGGACACGTCCAATACAGGAACCGTTTTCTCTGAGGATATGACGGCCACCACAGTATCCACCATCGACACAGCCGAAATATTCAGTGACCGGGATCTGGCAGGAACCTATGACGAGAGTGAGGCTATTGACATACAACTGAATGGAAACACCGCCTCCTGCGATTCCAATTCCGTTGTCATCGACGGCGGTACTATCACCATCACAGCCGAGGGGATCTACCGCATTTCGGGTACTCTTACGGATGGACAAATCGTGGTAGACGCCGGCGATACTGAAAAGGTTCAACTGGTGCTGGCGGGAGCAGACATTACCAGCTCCACCTCCGCTGCCATCTACGCTTTAGAGGCTGACAAGGTCTTCATTACTTCAGCGGAGAACACGGAGAATACCCTGACCAACGGTGGGGAGTATATTGCTATCGATGACAATAATATCGATGCAGTAATCTTTGCCAAAACTGACCTAACCCTCAATGGCTCCGGCAGCCTGACCATCAACGCCCAGGCCGGTCATGGCGTCGTATCCAAGGACGACCTGCTCATTACCGGTGGAAACTATACCATCACCTCCGCCAGCCACGGCCTGTCAGGCAAAGACTGTGTCGCCATTGCAGACGGTGTTTTGACCATTACCTCTGGTAAGGACGGTATCCATGCGGAGAACAGCGACGATCTCACTTTAGGATGGCTCTATATCAAGGATGGCAGCTTCACCATCCTCTCTCAGGAAGATGCCGTCAGTGCCATGGGAGCCCTTCAGATTGACGGCGGCACCTTTAATCTATCTACCGGAGAGGGCAGTGCCAGCGTAGAGATGACCAGCAGTGACCAGTTTGGCGGCGGCCAGCGGGGCGGCTGGACGAACCAGACCACCACTTCCACCACCCAGACGGAAGAGGATTCCACCAGCCAGAAGGGTATCAAAGGTGAGAACATCTATGCCATCAACGGCGGCACTTTCACCATCGACAGCGCAGATGACTGCCTTCATTCGGGAGGAGAAATGGCGATTGCCGCGGGAGAGTTTACCCTGAGCAGCGGAGATGATACCATCCACTGCGATGACGCCCTCACCATTCAAAGCGGCACCTTTACCATCCCCTACTGCTATGAAGGCATTGAAGGTCTGTCTATCACCATTGAGGACGGTGTGTTTGATATTACATCCAATGACGACGGCCTCAACGCCGGCGGTGGGGCAGACGGCTCTGGCTTTAGCGGATTTGGCGCCCGACAGCAGGACACATTTACCGCCAGCTCCAACTGCTTTATTATGATTAACGGCGGTACATTTACCATCGTATCCACCGGTGACTGCGTGGACTCCAACGGCAGTCTTACCATCAACGGCGGTACACTGGCTCTCACCTGCAACGGCAGCGGAAACACCGCTATTGATTGTGACGGTGCCTATGCCAACAACGGCGGCGATATTACCACCAACGATGGCTCGGAGACCAACCCCGGCCAGATGAGCGGCGGCCGCGGCGGAATGGGCAACCAAGCCGGTACAGATGGCCGCGGTGGTGTGCGTGGTCAAGATAGTACGGCAGCCTCGGGAGAACTGGGGCAAACATCTGGGACATAATTCTGCACAGACTCTATCTGACAAGATGGCCAACATTCATGCATGTGCTGTCCCGCATGCTTTAATTTCCCTCATACATAGTACTAAGCCCCATAGGTTCACATTGTACCTATGGGGCTACATATTTGAGATCTATTTTATTTCTGCCAGAGATCGGGATACTTTTCCTGGGCAATTTGGACCACCACACGGTCAAAGAGCACCAGGATCACCTGCATGTCGTGCTCCTGCAAAAAGGCCTGAATGGTCTCTACTGCCACTTCCAGGGCCTGGTCTTTGGGATATCCATACACCCCAGCAGAGATCAGTGGGAAGGCCACCGAGGCACACCCTTTCTCCCAGGCCAGCTTCAGGCTGGTACGGTAACAGGAGACCAGCTTCTCCCGCTCACCCCGCTGCCCGCCATGCCAGATGGGCCCCACGGTGTGGATCACATACCGGCAGGGCAGCTGGTAGGCCTGGGTAACTTTGGCCTCTCCCGTCTCACAACCGCCCAAGGTTCGGCACTCCGCCAGCAGCTCCGGCCCGGCGGCCCGGTGAATGGCGCCGTCCACGCCGCCTCCCCCCAGCAGAGAACGGTTGGCGGCATTGACGATGGCATCCACCTTCAACTTGGTAATATCCGCCTTCTGCATTTCCAGGGACATATCCCCACCTCCTGTTATGATGTTAGGATCATTGTATCCCATTCTCTCTCAAAAGACAACCAGCGCAAGAAAAGGCCGGAGAACTTCCCCAGGAAGCTCTCCGGCCTTTTGTTCTTATATCGTTACGTCATTAAGCGTGGTGCTTGACGCCCAGGTTCTCAGACTGGAAAGCCCACAGCATACCAACCACGATAACCAGCATCCCAGCAACGCTGAGCACATCATTCAGGACCATTTTGCTCAACTCCTTTCTCCTTATGTCACTAGCATAGTCGGAGAGCTGAAAACAGTCAATGTACGATATTACAATCTCTTCCATGGAAAATACAGGCTGTTTTGTGCACATTTTCAGTTATTTTCAATAATGGTATAAATCCAACTATTTTAATCAATTTATATCACATTTTTAACATTTTCTTAGCGATAAATTATATTTTCCCTATGCATTCCAACATTGCATGGATCAGTGTTTTTTATATCTTGTGGGATATGTGATATATAAAAATCGGGACGCCGCGTTCTGCGGCGTCCCGATAAAACAGGGTTTTGTTTAAACTTACAGCTCAGGCGCCTGGTCCTCTTCCACGGACTCAGACTCCAGTTCCATAGCGCCCTCCTCGAAGAGCAGCTCTTCCCCGGCGTCCTCGCTTTCGTGAGCCTCCAGAGCGTCGGCCACAATGCCGCCGTCCTGAGCGGTGAGGTTGCCCTCGTCGTCGAAGGTATCAAACTTGCGGTACTGAGTCAGACCGGAACCGGCAGGGATCAGCTTACCGATGATCACGTTCTCCTTCAGGCCCAGCAGGTGGTCCACCTTACCCTTGATAGCAGCCTCGGTGAGCACCTTGGTGGTCTCCTGGAAGGAGGCGGCGGACAGGAAGGACTCGGTGGCCAGAGAGGCCTTGGTGATACCCATGAGCAGACGGGTGCATGTGGGCAGACGCAGCTCCTCGCCCATCTCGTTCTTCTCGCCGGCAGCGATGCGGTCCTTGACCGCCTGCTCAGCATCCAGGAACTCGATGATGTCGATGGTGGAACCGGACAGCAGATCGGAATCGCCGGCGTCCTCCACACGGACCTTCCGCATCATCTGACGGACAATAACCTCGATGTGCTTATCGTTGGTGTCAACGCCCTGCTGACGGTACACCTTCTGAACCTCGCGGATCAGATAGTTATGACAGTCGGACAGGCCGCGGATACGCAGCACCTCGTGGGGAGACAGAGCGCCCTCGGTGAGCTGGAAGCCCTTCTCCACGGTGTCGCCGTCCTTGACCTTGATACCGGCAGAGTAAGGCAGAGCGTAGGTCACCACCTCGCCGTCGTTGGCGGTGATGGTCAGGTTGCACATGACGTTGCGCTTGGTCTCCTCGATGGTCACGCGGCCACCAATCTCGGCCAGCTGGGCCATCTTCTTGGGCTTGCGGGCCTCGAAGAGTTCTTCGACTCGGGGAAGACCCTGGGTGATATCGCCGCCGGCTACGCCGCCGGTGTGGAAGGTACGCATGGTCAGCTGGGTACCGGGCTCACCGATGGACTGAGCAGCGATGATACCAACGGCCTCGCCGGCGCCCACAGGCTCGCCGATGGCCAGGTTGATGCCGTAGCACTTGGCGCACACACCGCTGCGGGCGCGGCAGGTGAGTACGGAGCGGATCTTGACGGCGTGGATGCCGTGGGCCTCCAGGACCTCAGCATTCTCCTTGCGGAGCATGGTGTCCTTGGTGAAGAGCAGCTCGCCGGTCTCAGGATCGACGATATCCGCGGTGGCATAGCGGCCATGGATACGCTCAGCGAAGGTCTCAATGACCTGGCCGTGCTCTTCGATCTCGCTGACCATGATACCATCGTCGGTACCACAGTCGTCCTCGCGGATGATGACCTCCTGGGAGACGTCAACCAGACGACGGGTCAGGTAACCAGAGTCGGCGGTACGCAGAGCGGTATCGGCCATGCCCTTTCGGGCGCCTCGGGAGGAGATGAAGTACTCCAGTACGGAAAGGCCTTCACGGAAGTTGGCCTTGATGGGGATCTCGATGGTACGGCCGGAGGTATCGGCCATCAGGCCACGCATACCGGCCAGCTGACGGATCTGAGCCATACTACCACGGGCGCCGGAATCAGCCATCATGAAGATAGGATTGTAGCGGTCCATGGACTCCTGCAGGGCGGTGGTCACGTCGGCGGTGGTCTTTTCCCAGGCCTGAACAGACAGGCGGTAGCGCTCCTCGTTGGTGATCAGACCGCGGCGGTACTGCCGGTCGATCTTGATGATCTCCTTCTCGGTGTCGCCGATCAGTTCGTACTTCTTCTGAGGTACGGTCATATCGGCGATGGCGACGGTCAGAGAACCGCGGGTGGAGTAGTGGTAGCCCAGGTCCTTGATGGCGTCCAGCACACCGGCGGAAACGGTGAAGCCGTGCTTGGTAATGCACTTGTCGATGATCTTGCCCAGCTGCTTCTTGCCCACCACGAAGTTGATCTCGGGGTCGAACATGGTCTCGGGGTTGGTGCGGTCCACAAAGCCCAGATCCTGAGGAATGGCCTCGTTGTAGATCAGACGACCCACGGTGGTCTCCACCAGCTTGTGCTCCATGACACCGTTGATCTCACGGTACATACGCACCTTGATGGGGGTATGGAGGGTGACGATGCCGGAGTCGTAGGCCAGCATAGCCTCGTCCTTGTCGGCAAAGCAGTGGCCCAGGCCGCCCTCCTCACGGGCATAGGTGAGGTAGTAGGCACCCAGGATCATATCCTGAGAGGGGATGGTAACCGGGCCGCCGTCCTGGGGACGCAGCAGGTTGTTGGCAGAGAGCATGAGCACCCGGGCCTCGGTCTGAGCCTCGGCAGACAGGGGTACGTGGACAGCCATCTGGTCGCCGTCGAAGTCGGCGTTAAAGGCGGTACACACCAGGGGGTGCAGCTTGATGGCGCGGCCCTCCACCAGGACAGGCTCGAAGGCCTGGATACCCAGACGGTGCAGGGTAGGCGCGCGGTTGAGCATGACAGGGTGATCCTTGATGACGAACTCCAGGGCGTCCCACACAGCGGCCTCGCCCTTTTCCACCATCTTCTTGGCGGCCTTAATGTTGTTGGCCAGACCGTCGTCCACCAGCTTCTTCATCACGAAGGGGCGGAACAGCTCAATGGCCATCTCCTTAGGCAGACCGCACTGGTAGATCTTTAGGGAGGGGCCGACCACGATAACAGAACGGCCGGAGTAGTCAACACGCTTACCCAGCAGGTTCTGACGGAAGCGGCCCTGCTTACCCTTCAGCATGTCGCTGAGGGACTTCAGAGCGCGGTTGTTGGCGCCGGTGACGGCACGGCCGCGGCGGCCGTTGTCGATCAGGGCGTCCACCGCCTCCTGGAGCATACGCTTCTCGTTGCGGACAATGATGTCAGGGGCGTTGAGCTGGATCAGACGCTTGAGGCGGTTGTTGCGGTTGATGACCCGGCGGTAGAGGTCGTTGAGGTCAGAGGAGGCGTAGCGGCCGCCGTCCAGGGGAACCATGGGCCGGATCTCGGGGGGAATAACGGGCAGCACGTCAATGATCATCCACTCAGGCTTGTTGCCGGAGATGCGGAAGGCGTCTACCACTTCCAGACGCTTGACGATGCGGGCCTTCTTCTGGCCGGAGGCGTCCTTGAGCTCCTTGCGAAGCTGGTCGGAGAGCTGCTCCAGATCGATCTGCTGCAGCAGCTTCTTCACGGCCTCGGCGCCCATGCCGGCGTCAAAGTCGTCCTCGTACTTCTCCCGCATGTCCCGGTACTCCTTCTCGGAGAGGATCTGGTTGCGGGACAGGGGGGTGAAGCCAGGGTCAATCACAATATAGCTGGCGAAGTACAGCACCTTCTCCAGGATGCGGGGGCTGATGTCCAGCAGCAGGCCCATCCGGGAGGGGATACCCTTGAAGTACCAGATGTGGGAAACAGGGGCAGCCAGCTCAATGTGGCCCATGCGCTCACGGCGGACCTTGGAGCGGGTGATCTCTACGCCGCAGCGGTCACAGATCTTGCCCTTGTAACGGATCTTCTTGTACTTGCCGCAGTTACACTCCCAGTCCTTGGTGGGGCCAAAGATCTTTTCACAGAACAGGCCGTCCTTCTCAGGCTTCAGAGTGCGGTAGTTGATGGTCTCGGGGCGCTTGACCTCGCCGTAAGACCACTCGCGGATCTTCTCAGGGGAGGCGATGCCAATCTGGATGGCGTCAAACTCAGCGTAACTCATTCTTCAGACTTCCTCCCTTACTTATTCATAGTCCTCGCCGGAGTACGACTCTTCTTCATCCTGGCCGTCCTCCTCGTCCAGCTCCACCGTCAGGTCGTCGTCATCGCTCTGACCCTTGAAGGTGAAGCCGCCGGCGGCGGCGAAGTCGGCGTCCTTCTGATAGCCGAAGTCTTCGTCGTCCTTGTAGTAATCGTCCCGGGCGCCGGGCTGATAGGTATCCTCGTCCTCGTCCTTGAGCTCGATCTCGTTGCCCTGGGCGTCCAGCACCTTCATGTCCAGACACAGGGACTGCAGCTCCTTGATGAGCACCTTGAAGGACTCAGGCACACCGGGCTTGGGCACGTTGTGGCCCTTGACAATGGCCTCGTAGGTCTTGACACGGCCGGTGACGTCGTCGGACTTGACGGTGAGGATCTCCTGCAGGGTGTAGGCAGCACCGTAAGCCTCCAGGGCCCACACCTCCATCTCGCCGAAGCGCTGGCCGCCGAACTGTGCCTTGCCGCCCAGAGGCTGCTGGGTAACCAGAGAGTAGGGGCCGGTAGCACGGGCGTGGATCTTATCGTCGACCAGGTGGTGCAGCTTCAGGAAGTACACGTAACCCACGGTGACGGGGTTATCAAACCGCTCACCGGTACGGCCGTCGTACAGCCAGTTCTTGCCGTCCACCAGACGCAGGCGGCCCTCCTGCTGCCACTGATTGATCTGGGCAGTGTCGGCCATCTCCTCAGCAGACAGGGTCTGCAGCTCGCCGTCCTCGTCGGCCAGATACAGCTGCTTGCCGATCAGAGGCTCGTTCTTGCCCACCTCGCGGGCCAGACCGGCCATCTTCAGGCACTCCTGGATGTCGGCCTCGCTGGCGCCGTTGAAGATGGGGGTAGCCACCTTCCAGCCCAGGGTCTTGGCAGCGTAGCCCAAGTGGACCTCCAGCACCTGACCGATGTTCATACGGGAAGGCACGCCCAGGGGGTTCAGTACGATATCCAGGGGAGTGCCGTCGGGCAGGAAGGGCATATCCTCCTGGGGCAGGATGCGGGAAACAACACCCTTGTTACCGTGGCGGCCGGCCATCTTATCGCCCACGGAGATCTTACGCTTCTGGGCAATATAGACACGAACCACCTGATTGACACCGGGAGACAGCTCGTCGCCGTTCTCACGGGTAAAGATCTTTACGTCCACGATGGTACCGCTCTCGCCGTGGGGCACCTTCAGGGAGGTGTCACGGACCTCACGGGCCTTTTCGCCAAAGATGGCCCGCAGCAGCTTCTCCTCCGCGGTGGCCTCAGCCTCGCCCTTGGGGGCGACCTTACCAACCAGGTAGTCGCCGGCATGGACCTCGGCGCCCACACGGATGATGCCGTGCTCGTCCAGGTCACGCAGGGCGTCCTCGCCCACGTTGGGGATGTCGCGGGTGATGGTCTCGGGACCCAGCTTGGTGTCACGGGCCTCCAGCTCATACTCCTCGATGTGGATGGAGGTGAACACGTCCTCCTTCACCATGCGCTCGTTGAGCAGGATGGCGTCCTCGTAGTTGTAACCTTCCCAGGTCATGAAGCCCATGAGGATGTTCCGGCCCAGAGCGATCTCGCCCCGGTCGGTGGAGGGGCCGTCAGCCAGCACGTCCTGGAACTCCACCCGCTGGCCGATGTTCACGATGGGACGCTGGTTGATGCAGGTACCGTGGTTGGAACGCAGGTACTTGGTCAGACGGTACTCCTTGGTCTGGCCGTTGTCGTACTTGACGGTGATATACCGTGCGGACACCTTGGTGACGGTACCGGGACCCTCAGCCAGGATGGCGACCTCGGAATCGATGCAGTTCTTGTGCTCCTGGCCGGTGGCCACCACAGGGGCCTCAGGACGCAGCAGGGGCACGGCCTGACGCTGCATGTTGGCACCCATCAGGGCACGGTTGGCGTCGTCGTTCTGCAGGAAGGGGATCATGGCAGTCGCGATGGACACCATCATCTTGGGGGACACGTCCACGTAATCCACCTGAGCGGCGGGCACAGAGATGATCTCGTTGCGGCGGCGGCAGGTGATACGCTCGTTGACGAAGCGGTTGTTCTCGTCCACAGGCTCGGTAGCCTGGCAGATAACATACTCGTCTTCCACATCGGCGGTCATATACTCGATCTGGTCGGTGACCTGACCGGTGGCCTTATCCACCTTGCGGTAGGGGGTCTCGATGAAGCCGTAACGGTTGATGCGGGCATAGGAGGCCAGATAGGAAATCAGGCCGATGTTAGGACCTTCGGGGGTCTCAATGGGGCACAGACGGCCGTAGTGGCTGTAGTGAACGTCACGCACGTCGAAGGAGGCGCGGTCACGGCTCAGACCGCCGGGGCCCAGAGCAGACAGACGGCGCTTATGGGTCAGCTCGGCCAGAGGGTTGGTCTGGTCCATGAACTGGCTCAGGGGGCTGCTGCCGAAGAACTCCTTGATGGCGGCGGTGACAGGACGGATGTTGATGAGGCTCTGGGGGGTGACCACATCCAGATCCTGAGTGGTCATACGCTCGCGGATGACGCGCTCCATGCGGCTGAAGCCGATGCGGAACTGGTTCTGGATCAGCTCGCCTACGCAGCGCAGACGGCGGTTGCCCAGGTGGTCGATGTCATCGGGGGTACCGATGTTGTGGGCCAGGCCGTTGAGGTAGTTGATGGAGGCCATGATGTCCTCTTTGATGATGTGCTTGGGCACCAGGTCGTCCACATGGGCGGCGATCTGCTCCTTGAGCTCCTCACCGCTAAACTGGTCCATCAGCTGGCACAGCACGGGGAAGAAGACCATCTCGGAGATGCCGCACTCCTCGGGATCGAAGTCCACGAAGTTCTTCATGTCCACCATGTTGTTGGAGAAGACCTTCACCTGCTTGCCGTCGTCGTCCAGCACCACCTCGTTGACGCCCTTGGCGGCCAGCTCACGGGCGCGCTCACGGGACAGGGACTCACCGGCCTCGGCGATGATCTCGCCGGTGCGGGGGTCGGCCACGGGCATGGCCAGGGTGTGGCCGGAGATACGGGTGGCCAGGTTCATCTTCTTATTGAACTTGTAACGGCCCACGGCGGACAGGTCATAACGCCGGGGATCGTAGAAGGTGGCGTTGAGCAGGCTCTCGGCGGAGTCCAGCGTGGGGGGCTCGCCGGGACGCAGCTTGCGGTAGATCTCCAGCAGGGCCTCCTCGTAGGTCTTGCAGGAGTCCTTCTCCATGGTGGCCACGATCCGCTCGTCCTCACCGAACATCTCCAGGATCTCGGCGTCGGTCTTGGGGCCAACCGCACGGATCAGGCAGGTGATGGGCAGCTTGCGGTTCTTATCGATGCGGACATAGAAGATGTCGCTGAGATCGGTCTCATACTCCAGCCAGGCACCCCGGTAGGGGATCACGGTGGTGGCGAAGGTCAGGTTATCCGCCTTATCCGCGGTACGGGTGTAGTACATGCCGGGAGAACGGACGATCTGGGAGACGATGACACGCTCGGCACCATTGATCACAAAGGTGCCGGAGTTGGTCATGATGGGGAAATCTCCCATGAAGATCTCCTGCTCCTTGATCTCCTCGGTCTCCTTGTTGCGCAGACGCACCTTCACCTTGATGGGAGCGGCGTAGGTGGCGTCCCGGGCCTTACACTCCTCCACGTCGTACTTGGGCTTCTCGTCCATGGAGTAGTCGATGAAGCTCAGCTCCAGGTTGCCGGCGTAGTCGGTGATGGCGGCTACGTCCTTGAAGACCTCACGCAGGCCGGTGTCCAAAAACCACTGGTAGGACTTCTTCTGCACCTCCAGCAGGTTGGGCATCTCCAGGATCTCCTGGTAGCGGGCAAAGCTCTTGCGCAGGGTCCGGCCGTAGTACACGTCCTTGGCTCTGGCTTCCACGCGGGCGCGCACGTCTTCCATGCTTTCCTTTACCATTCTAAAAATCAACTCGCTTTCTTCGTCACTAAACGGGCAGATCTACTGTTTTCCGGTGGGTTTGCGGCGAATCCCATCCGTTTCTTTGTGGAGAATCCACAATTTCCCGGATTTCACTTGGTGCCGCACACCCGGGTGCGTTGTTCGTTTTCTATCGGTTTCTCTTGCCTTTTTATATTGGCTATGCTACACTGTCTCAAGAACATGGGGGACCTTGTTCTTTTTGACATGGATATAAAAGCATTTTATTGTACCATGGTTGGCAGATTTTTGTCAACCGCTTTTTTATTTTTTCTTGTCCTGTACAACGCCGCAGGGCCGCAGATGTAAAAATCTGCGGCCCTGCGGCGGTTGTTTTTAGAAAGGAATGGTCCTTGCTGACTTATTTAATTTTGATCTTAAAGATCGCCTTTTTAATGGTGGTGGGCTCCCCTACCTTCACCGCAGTGCGGTGAGCATCGGCAGGATAGCACAGCAGGAAGTCACCTGCGTTGAGCACCACGTGGCTGTTGGGCTCGCCCTCCAGAGGCAGGAAGTCGTCCTTCTCCACAAACTCCTTCTGCTCCATGTTGTCGATGAAGTTCACATCGATCTGCTCGGGGCCGCGGAGCATGAAGTGCAGGTCCAGATACTGCCGGTGGGCCTCCCAGAAGCGGTCGGCGGCGTTGGTGGTCTCGTACTCCACGATGTTGACGAACAGGTCGTCCCCGTCGATGGTGTGGCTGCCCTTCTCAAAGCTGAGCAGATCGTGGGTGTTGGCGTAGTCAAAGCACTTGCCCACCACGTCCTCCAGCCAGGCATAATCTTTGCGATCACGGATGTTGCCGAATACCATGGATATGGCCTCCTTGTTTTTTGAAGGCTCCCGGCCTGGCCAGGAGCCTCAGAGCTCTGTGGAAACAGAGGTTAGTTCTTGTAGATGGTGGTGTTGGGAGCGGGAACGCTCTTGTCACCCTTCACCGCACGCCAGATCATGGAAGCGGGGATACCCACAACCAGGGACACGGCGATGGAGATGATGGAGTAGGACCAGATGGACACATCAGCAGCATAGGGGCCGTACTTGATGAAGACCATCACAGCGGAAGCAGCGATGAAAGCCAGGGTGGTACCGAAGGTGTTGGCCACCTTGGTGAAGGCGCCCAGGATGAAGCTGCCGATCAGGATGCCCAGAACCAGGCCCATGAAGCCGTTGAACCACTCGTAAGCGGACTTGACGCCGCCGTTGGCCAGAACCATGGCCACCACGATGGAGAAGATACCAACCAGCAGAGAGACGTACTGACCGATCTTGGTCTGGGTCTCAAAGCTCAGCTTCTTCTTGGACAGACGCTCCTGAATGTCCAGGGTCCAGCTGGAAGCCACGGAGTTCAGGCCGGTGGACAGGGTGGACTGAGCAGCGGCATAGATGGCGGCCAGCAGCAGGCCGGTGACGCCAACAGGCAGCTCAAAGGCAATCCAGGAAGCGAAGATCTGATCCTGCTGAGCAGCAGGGGGCAGGGGGTTGCCCTGGGTCTGATAGAAGGCATACAGGCCGGTGCCGATGAGGTAGAAGACGGTGGCAATGAAGATGGACAGGCAGCCGTTGGCCAGCATCATCTTGTTGAGCTTCTTGGTGTCGGTGGTGGTGGTGAAGCGCTGCACGATGTCCTGAGAGGAGACGTAGGAGCCCATGGTGTTGAAGCCGGCGCCCACGATCAGCAGGAACACGCTGTCCTTCAGGATGTTGGCGTCAAAGATGGGCTGATCCACAGCCAGGAACTTGTGGTTGTTGGTAAACTCGTTGATGATGGCACCGAAACCGCCATCCAGGTGAGCAATCAGGAAGATGAGACCGAAGGTAACGCCGATGAGCAGCACGGAACCCTGGATGAAGTCGGTCCACAGCACGCTCTTCAGGCCGCCGGTGTAGGAGTAGATGATGGCGATGATGCCCATGATGATGATCAGGATGTTCACGTTGATGCCCATCAGAGAGGACAGCACCATGCAGGGCAGGTACATGATGATGGACATACGGCCCACCTGATAGATGATGAACATAACAGCGCCCAGCACGCGCAGGAACTTGCTGTTGAAGCGCAGCTCCAGGTAGTGGTAAGCGGTATCAATGTCCAGCTTGCTGTAAATAGGCAGGAAGAACTTGATGGTCAGAGGAATGGCCAGCAGCATACCCAGCTGGGCAAACCACATGATCCAGGTGCCGGCGTAGGAGTTGCCGGCCAGGGACAGGAAGGAAATGGGGCTGAGGAGGGTAGCGAAGATGGACACGGAGGTGACCCACCAAGGCACAGTTCCGTCGCCCTTGAAGTACTCTTTGCCCTTCATCTCTTTCTTGGCAAAGTGCAGACCAGCAAACAGAACCGCCAGCAGATAGACGATCAGTACTGCCAGGTCAATGTAAGTAAAACCTTGCATGTTAGGCATGTGTTGTTATCTCCCTTATCTTAAATTCTCCCGGACAGGCGGCACCACACTCCGCCTGTCCAGCGCGATTGGCTTTGCGGAGGATTGTTATGCGGGGGATCGGTTATACAATAGATCAGCAGTACTTAGCCTTGGCAGCCATGACCATAGCGGCGGCCTCCTTGGCCACAGCCTTGTCGGCCTCCTGCAGGTTCTCCAGAGGCTCACGCACGCCGCCCAGATCCAGGTTCTCGTTGATGCGGAGCATCTCCTTGGCCACGGCGTACATGTTGGCGTGGCTGGAGCACATCTTGTAGATGATCTCGTTGATGTCATACTGCAGCTCGGTGGCCTTGTCCCGCTCGCCGGCAACGATCAGCTCGTTGAGCTTCTGGAACAGCTCGGGCATGACGCCGTAGGTGCCGCCGATGCCGCCGTCAGCGCCGATGGCGCGGCCGGCCACAAACTGCTCGTCGGGACCGTTGAACACCACGAACTCGCCCTTGGCAGCCTTGCCGGCGGCCTTGAACATCTGGATGTCCTGGGTGGGCATGGAGGAGTTCTTCACAGCCACAACCTTGGGGTTCTTCATCATCTCAGCAAACAGGCTCATGGTCAGAGCGGTACCGGCCAGCTGGGGGATGTTGTAGATGACAAAGTCGGTGTTGGGAGCGGCAGCGCTGATGGCATTCCAGTAAGCAGCGATGGAATACTCAGGCAGGCGGAAGTAGATGGGAGGGATAGAAGCAATGGCGTCCACGCCCACTTCCTCAGAGTGCTTGGCCAGCTCCACGCTGTCCCGGGTGTTGTTGCAGGCCACGTGGTTGATGACGGTCATCTTGCCCTTGGCCACGGCCATCACGTTCTCGATGATGATCTTACGCTCAGCGACGCCCTGGTAGATGCACTCGCCGGAGGAGCCGTTGACGTACACGCCCTTGACGCCCTTGTCCATATAGTACTGGGTCAGAGCGCGCACCCGCTCGGGGCTGACGTTGCCCTGCTCGTCATAGCAGGCGTAGAATGCAGGAATAATGCCCTTATACTTGTCCAGATTGCTCATGATTTTTTCCTCCTCTATATATATGTCTCCGGCCTCGCTTCAGGCCCGGAGAGGTTTCTCCGCGCACACCGCGCGGTTAGGGAACATGTTCAGCGGGCCAGGATCTCACCCAGCATGGTATCCACCATGATCAGGCAGCGGGGCACATGGAAGGGACCCTTGAAGGTGCAGCCCTTGCAGGCAGGCATGGTGGGCTTGCCATCCCGGCGGAGATAGCCGTACCACTCACCGTACTCGTCGTCAGCAAAGTAGGTCTTGCAGTAATCCAGCACCTTGAAGAACCAATCCAGGTACTTCTCATCGCCGCTGTCCCGATACATCATCAGGCTGGCGATCAGGGCCTCGTTGTGGGGCCACCACAGCTTCATGTCGTGCTCATAAGCCTCGGGGGGGAAGCCCTTGCAGTCGATGAAGTACAGAATTCCTCCGTACTCATTGTCCCAGCCGTTGGCGATGGCCATGTCAAAGACCTCCATGGCCTTGCGGCGCAGCTCGTCGTCGTTGGTGTACTTGGCCTGCTCCATCAGGAACCAGGAGCACTCGATGTCGTGGCCGGGGTTCACAAAGCGGCCGGCAGAGATGTCGCCCATGAACTCGCCGTTGGGACCCACGGTCTCCAGGGTGCACTTGAGTTCGGGCTTGTGGTGATACTTAAAGATGGTCTCCACGCACTCCTTGGCCCGCGCATCGTACAGCTCGCGCTGCTCAGGGTCGCAGCGGCGCAGGACCGAGGTGATGTTCAGGTAGATCATGGGGTCGGCCAGAGCCCGGCCGGTACGGGTCTCGGGAATGGTCTTGGGGCCCATGCCGGTGGGGTCCTTGATGAGACCGTTGTTCAGGTTCCAGATCAGCTCGTAGGCGCGGCGGGCACGCTCAATGTACTCCTTCTCGCCGGTCAGGCCGTAATACTCGGCGTTGGCCAGGGCGTAGAAGCCCTCGGAGAAGCAGTAGCGGCGCTGACGCAGAGGCTTGCCGTCGGCAGTGACGGTGAAGTACATCCGGTCACCGGCCTCGCGGTTGATGCAGTACTTCTCCATGAAGTCCAGGCAGCTCTTGCTGGCCTGCATCCACTCATCCCGCTTGCCGTACACGTGGCACAGGTAGGCGTAGGTCCAGCCGCAGCGGCCCTGCATCCACACGCTCTTGTCGGTGGAGAACAGCCGGCCGGTGCGGTCGATGCAGGTGTACACGCCGCCGTGCTCCTTGTCCATACCGTACTTCAGCCAGAACTCCGCGCTGCTGGCCAGCTCCTTTTCCACCCACTGTTTGGCCTGTTCCAGTTTCTTTACATCCATGTTAAGACCAACCTTTCCTTTGTCAGATATCTTTGATATCTGTCCGCTCCGTTTACTTGTTTTCCTTTTGTTGTAACCATCATAGCACTCGTGAAAATAATTTTCAATTCGTATTAGTGTTTAAAATTTTTTCACAATTTCTGTGTATAATGACAAATGAATGTGAAATTTTCTTGAAGCATGTGGTTTTTTACCTGTATTTATTCCATTCTTTTCTGACTCACTCCCGCTCCTCCCCGCTTTGAAAATAATTTTCATTCCACTTCCCTTCTCCGAAGTGTCTCTCCTCTTCTCTTTCTTCCGTCATCTCTCACAGTTTCCGGCGGTAAAAACCCGCTACCAATTTTCTAAGGTGTGTGATATGATAAAGGGCGGTTTCAAGATACTTTACCAGAAAGAAGGGTTTTCAATATGCACTGTATCCGTCATGTCACCGAAGATCTGATTTGGATCGGCGGAAACGACCGCCAGCACCCCCTGTTCGAGAGCACCCATCCGGTTCCCCGTGGGATGTCCTTCAACTCCTACTTGCTGCTGGATGAGAAGACCGTGCTGTTTGACACGGTGGACCGGGCCATCCAGACCCAGTTCTTTGAAAATCTGGAGTATGCTCTGGGCGGTCGTAAGCTGGACTATGTCTTTGTCCACCACATGGAGCCCGACCATGCCGCTACTCTGGGCGATGTGATGCTCCGCCATCCGGAGGCCACCATCGTCTGCAACGGCAAGATCCTGAACATGATCCGCCAGTTCCACTGCACCGATCCCAAGGAGGTCCATCTGGTCAACGAGGGCGACTCCATCACCACCGGCCGGCACACCTTCACCTTTGTCAATGCCCCCATGGTTCACTGGCCCGAGGTTATGGTGAGCTACGACTCCACCGATAAGATTCTCTTCTCCGCCGATGCCTTCGGCACCTTCGGCGCCCTCAACGGCGTGCTCTTTGCTGATGAAGTGAACTTTGACCGGGACTGGCTGGACGACGCCCGCCGGTATTACACCAACATCGTGGGCAAGTACGGCCCCCAGGTTCAGGCCCTGCTGAAAAAGGCCGCCGGCCTGGATATCCAGATGATCTGCCCCCTCCACGGTCCCGTGTGGCGCAAGGATCTGGGCTACATCGTGGACAAGTACGCCAAGTGGGCCGCCTATGAGCCCGAGGTCCAGGGCGTGCTCATCGCCTTTGCCTCCGTGTACGGCGGCACCGAGACGGCTGCCAACATCCTGGCCTGCCGTCTGGCCGAGATGGGCATCCCTGTGGAGATGTACGACGTGTCGGTGACCCACTACTCCTACGTTCTCTCCGACGCCTTCAAGTACAGCCACATCGTCTTTGCCTCTACCACCTATAACAACGGCATCTTTGTCTCCATGGAGAATCTCCTCCACGACATCGCCCACCACGCCCTGCGGGGCCGCAAGGTTGCCCTGATTCAGAACGGTTCCTGGGCTCCCGCCAGCGGCAAGCTGATGACTGAAATTCTCTCCGGCATGAAGGGCATGGAGATTCTGGAGGCCCCTGTCACCCTGAAGTCTACCCTGGCTCCCGGCCAGGACGCCGAGCTGGAGGCCCTGGCCAAGGTCCTCGCCGCCAGCGTGAAGGGCGAAGAAGTGGTCGAGGAATCTCCCGCTCCCCAGGACAAGCCCAAGGGCTTTGTCTGCAAGATCTGCGGCTTCGTTTACGAGTCGGACACCCTGCCTGACGACTTCATCTGCCCCATCTGCCGCCGTCCCGCCAGTGATTTTGAACCCTTAGCCTGAATATCAAAATACCCCCGTTTCGCCTGAAGCGAAACGGGGGTATTTTCTTTATCTGAAATCAGGGCATCAGCGCCTGTCGGCTTTTTCCACCGGGCTGAGGAGCCACATTGCGGGTGTGGCGAATCTCCTCCCAGACTGTGGTCTTTTTAAAGTAGCAGCCCACGGTAATAGGCAGCCAGCTCAGCAGGAACAGCCAGTAGCAGGCAACGCCCTTCCACAGGCGGCGGTCCCACTTATTCTCCACCGTCACCACCAGCACAGCCGCCGCCGTAGCGCCCAGCGCGCTGATCACCAGATTCAGGGCGAAGGCTCCCAGAGCCAGGGACAAAGAGAAGTAGGGCCGGGAACAGCCAACCGCCAGAGCGGAGAGCACCGAGCTGCCCAGAGCGGCCACCTGGTAGGCAGGCACCAGCATGGTAGCACCCATATCAAACACCACGCTGTCCGGCTTGCGCATCATGCGCTCCATGATCACAGGCAGATACTGATGGGCGATCTGAATGGTGCCGCTGGTCCAGCGGCGGCGCTGCTTCACCGAGATCTCATAGCTCAAAGGCTGCTCGTCATAGGTGATCGCTAGAGGGACCCACCAGATCTTTACCTCGGCCATGGCCAGCTGAACGGACATCTCCAGATCCTCACTGATGGTCTGGGTACGCCAGCCGCCCATCTTCTCCAGCGCAGCGGCGGACACCATAAAGCCGGTGCCGCCCAGCATGGCGGACAGTCCCAGTCCAGCCTTGCCGTTGTTGTGGAAGCGGCTCATCATCCAGTAGTAAATGGAGTAGCAGCCGGAAAAAGCGGTGTCGTAGGGATTCTTGCTGTCCCGGTAGCCCTGAGCCGCCCGGGCGCCGGCGCAGTAGGCGTTGTTCATTTCCTTCAAGAAATCGGGATGGGCCACATTGTCCGCGTCGAACACGCAGAAGGCGTCGTAGCCACGACCAGCCAGCTGGTTGTAGGCAAAGCGCATGACCTCGCCCTTGCTCTTGACGGGAACGGTGCACTCCAGTACCTTGGCGCCGAAATTGGCGGCCGCCTGAGCGGTGTTATCGGTGCAGTTATTGGGGATCACGTATACATCATACAGTTCCGGGGGATAGTTCTGGGTCAGCAGGCTGTTGACCAGAGAGCCAATGACCAGCTCCTCATTGCGGGCAGCGATCAAAACAGCAAACCGGGTCCGGGCCGGGTGCCTGCCGTAATCCATGGGGCGCCGCCAGGACATCAGAGCTGTCACAAAATAATAACCGCCCCAAACGGTCATTGCCAGACCCAATACACTGGCAAAAGCCAGCATCAATCGTGCGGTAAACTCCATGGTCCAATCCTCCTTTGCTTGATGGTCCCAGTGTAACAGTGAAATGTTAAGCCCACACCATATAAATCATTAAGATTTTTAAAAGATCTCTTTAAAAGCCCCTTTTCCCCTTACTTTCTCCCCTCTATTCCAGGGTGGGGAAAAATTAACAGAATGTTTGTTTGCCTTTTTCCCCCGCTCCCTTTATAATATTTACATAATACTTTTTATCCGCTTTTTGTTGTTCCTTTTCACCCATTGTAGCGCAGCATGACCACCTTTGCGTGTTCCGGTTCTGCCGCGCTAGCGCAAAGGAGGTACCTATTTGCTTCAGTTTGAACATGTCTCCCTGGCCTACGGTTCCCAGCAGATTCTGCACGATCTGTGCTTTCAGATCCCGGACGGTCAAATGACCGTGCTCATCGGCCCGTCCGGCTGCGGCAAAACCACCACGCTGAAAATGATCAACCGTCTCATCGAGCCCACCAGCGGAAAGATCTATCTGGACGGCGAAGACATCGCCACCAAGAACAAGGTGGATCTGCGCCGGCATATCGGCTATGTCATCCAGCAGATCGGCCTGTTCCCCAATATGACGGTGGCCCAAAACATCTGCGTGGTTCCCACTCTGCTGAAATACAGTAAAGAGGAGTGCGACCGCATCGCCCGACATCTGTTGGAGATGGTCAATCTCCCCTATGAGCAGTACGCCCATAAATACCCCAGCGAGATGTCCGGCGGTCAGCAGCAGCGCATCGGCATCCTCCGGGCACTGGCTGCCTCGCCCCCCATCGTCCTGATGGATGAGCCCTTCTCCGCCCTGGACCCCATGACCCGCCGCTCCCTGCAGCAGGAGGTGCGCAACCTTCAGCAGAAGCTGCACAAGACCATCGTCTTTGTCACCCATGACATGGAGGAGGCCCTGGATCTGGCCGACGTGATCGTCTTTATGGACCACGGCAAGATCGTACAGATGGCTCCCCCGGAGGAAATGCTGGCCCACCCGGCTACCGGGCAGATCCAGGACTTTTTGGGCAAGTTCATTCAAACCAACTCCCCCAACGACCTCACTGCCGCCGACTTTATGCGCACCGGCGTTTACTCCGTCTCCGCCAACCGCGGCATCAATGAGTGCGTCAGCAAAATGCAGCGCCACAATGTAGACACCCTGCTGGTGGTAGACGATCAGGGCAAGTATCAGGGCACAGTCTCCATCGCCGACATCCGTCTCACCGGCCACGTGGTCAAGACCATTCAGCCCCTCATCCGCTGCAACACTCCCACCGTCCACGCCCAGGATAACGCCAAGGACTGCTTTGACCAGCTCATCTCCAGCGGCGCCCCTTACCTCGTGGTGCTGGGAGACGGAGAACAAGTGGCCGGCATCATCACCAAAACCAGCATGGCCTCCGCCATGGCAGAGCAGCTTTGGGGGTGAGGCAGAGTGACATTCCACGACTTACCAAAGGCTCTGCTGGAACATCTGGGTTTTACCTTTGTCTCGGTAGCGGTAGGCTTTGTGCTGGGCGTGCTGCTTGGCATTCTGCTCTCTCGCCTGCCGAAAAACCTGTCCAAGCTGATTTTACCCATTCTCTCTATCTTCAACACCATCCCCGGCGTCGTATTTGTGGGCCTGCTGTTTCTGGTTCTGGGCATGCAGCCTATCACCGTTCTCATCGCCCTGTCCATCTACGCAACCTTTCCCATCCTCAAAAATACGTACGCCGGTCTCTCCTCGGTGGAGGGGCAGTATATTGAGGCAGCCAAGGGCTGCGGTATGAGCCCCATCCAATGTCTCGTCCGGGTGGAACTGCCTCTGGCTCTGCCCACCATCATCGGCGGACTGCGTATGTCCACCGTCTACACCGTCAGCTGGGCGGTGCTGGCCGCCATGATCGGACAAGGAGGCCTTGGCACCTTTATCTACGCAGGCGTCAGCGCCAATGACAACGGCCTCATCCTTCTGGGCGCCGTTCCCGCCGCCATCCTGGCCTTTGTGTTGGGCTCTTTGGTGGACGCCCTTCAGCGCCGGGCCGTGCCCCGTGGCATGCGGAAAGGGGGTGGGGACCTGTGACCTTCCAAGTGATCTTTGAGCACCTGTCCATGGTCATTGTGGCCCTGCTCTTTGCCCTCATCGCCGGCGTCCCCCTGGGTGTACTCTCCTACTTCTATCCCCGGACGGGCAAGATCATTCTCCGGGTGGTAGACCTCATTCAAACTACCCCCGCCCTGGCTCTGCTGGGTATCATCATGGTATTTATGGGCGCCGGAAAGCCCACCGTCATTGTGGGCCTGGCCCTCTACTCCCTGCTCCCCATCGTGCGCAACACGGTGTTGGGCCTCAACCAGGTGCCTTCCGCCCTGAAAGAGGCGGCCACCGGCATGGGCATGACCCGCATGTACCAGCTGCGGCGGGTGGAGATTCCCCTGGCCGCCCCCATCATCTTTACCGGCGTGCGCATCGCCGCCGTCAACGCCATCGGCACGGCGGTCTTTGCCGCCATGGTGGGCGGCGGAGGCCTGGGCAACATCATCAACACCGGCATCCGGCAAAATGATATGAAGGCCATTCTCAGCGGCACCGGCGTGCTCATGGCCATGGCCCTCATTTTGGATCTCATTATGGCCCTGGTGGAGCATCGCATGAACCGCCGCTCCGACCGCGCCCCCTCCCCTGCCGGTAAGCTGCTCACCCGGGCCGTGGCCGCGGTGACCGCGGTGGCCTGTGTGGCTCTTACCGTGTGGACCTTCCTGCCTCAGCAGGAGGACGGCCTGGTTCTCTACGAGGGGCAGTTCTCCGAGGTCCAGCTGGTCAATAGCATGATCAAGCAGCTGGTGGAGGACCGCTACGACCTCACCGTCACCATCAAGGATCAGATGACGGCTGTCAACAACTTCAATGCTATGACAGGCCAGGACCACAGCTGTGACCTGATGTACACCTGGGACGGCACCCTGCTGACCACCATCATGGGTCTGGACACCACCGATATCCCCGATGGGCAGACACTCTATGACTTTGTCAACGAGAAGATGAATACGGAGTATGACGCCCGCCTCATGGGAAAAATCGGTGTAAACAACACCTACGCCATCGGTGTGACCCAGGATGTGATGGACACCTATCATCCCACAAAAATCAGCGATCTGATTCCTGTTGCCGGCGAGCTGCGCTTCGGCGCCGAGTCTGACTTCTTCACCAGTGCGGGCAGTATGAAGTATGATCCCTTCGTTCAGTTCTATGGCCTGAACTTTGCCAAGGCCACCCCGGTGGACATCATGCTCAAGTACACTGCCATTGAGCAGGGAGCCTATGATGTGATAGTCGTCTACGCCACCGACGGTCTGAACATCCGGGCGGGCCTTACTGTATTGGAGGATGACCTGCACTTCTTCCCCGACTACTACGGCACCATTCTGGTGCGCAACGATGTATTTGAGCGCTTTGAGGAACAGGCCCCTGATCTGGAGGAAACCCTGTCCCTGCTCAACGGTAAGTTTACCGACCAGCTTATGAGCCAGCTCACCTACCGGGTGGACGTGGAGCAGGAGCCGGTAGACCAGGTAGCCCGGGACTTTTTGGTGGAAGCTGGTCTGCTGGAGCAGTAACTCTTCCACACCCTGCAATCAAAATGTGCAAAACGCGCCCCGTGTCAGTGTTTAAACTGGCACGAGGCGCGTTTATTCTGCTGCCGGGGAAATCAGGCCCGCTTTCGATATCTCCACGCAAGAATCAGGCCTGCCAGGAGCACTGCGGCGCTGGCTGCCAGCAGGACTCCATATTCGCGGTTTAAAGCGCTCTGATTTTCCCCTTTCATCTCCAGTTTCATAGGATCTTGTCCGCTTTCTGCTGCGGTGTTGGCCTGGGGACGCTCAGGAACATTGCCGTCCATCGGCAGGGAAGCTGAGTCTTCCCCTACAGGCAGATCGAATGGCTGGCCGCCGGAAGGCACTTCCTCCCCCTGGGGCTGAGCACTTATATCTTCCCGCTCCATAGGTCCGCCCATCCCGCCGCCCATGGCATTGTTCATGGTACCCATGTCCGAAATGCTCAGTTCCGAGGCATCCACCAGAGCGCTGCTGTCCTCCGCCTGGCCGTCAGAGGTGGAGGGGATGGTCCCGTCCAGCTGGCCCTGGACGCTCTCAGCCCGCAGCAGGCAGAACTGCTCCAGCGTCTCCACCCCCGTCTCAAACTCCTCATAGGTACAGAATTTGGTGGGGTCTTTTTCCACGTAGGTGGCAATGAGCTGCTTTGTCTGGGCCATCATCTGGGTAAAATAACCGCTGTCAAAGTAGGAGGAAATAAAGTCCGCAAAGTACTGGTGGTACAGCTGGGTGTACTCTTCACTCTCAAAAATCCAGGCCAACATGGGCCGGGAGTCCACGGTCCCGCCGGATACCGGGGTGTCAATGGGGTAGTTTACCATGGAGGTGGCATCCTGTCCGCCCTGGAAGCCGCCAAAGGCCAGGTTATAGTCCCAGGGAATCATGGACAGCTGACCGTCCTCTTCGTAGAGGTAGTAGTTGTGGATCATGGAGCCGGTGTAGCTGTCAAAGTTACACACAAAGTTGTGCACTACAAAGTAGCGGATCACCTCGTCCACATCTACCACACTCTCAATATTCTCACCCTCATTCAGCTGCTTGAGAGAGGCGATGAGCCGGTCCTTGTCGGCGTCGGTGATGTCGGTTTTGGCGTTGTCAAAGATATTGGAATAGCTGTCGTAGTCGTCATCGGTGTAGATAAGGGATACATCGCTGCTGCCCATGGAACCGCCCATACCGCCTCCCCGGCCACCGAACTGTTTATCCGTCTGAGCCGGGTCTGTGGTCTGACTGTCCGAGGCATCATCCTGAGACGGGACTGCGCCCGGCATATCTTGGGGCATAGTTTCTGTGTCAGACTGCACTTCTTCCCCAGTATCCGGCGGCGTCATACCGTCTGGCCGTTGGCCCTTCATGGCCTGTCGGTCCGGAAGGGTATTCTGACTCTCTTCGCCGCTTTGATCGTCCATCCAGTCCTCCAGATCAAATTCTCCGCCGTTGCCCCGGCCGCCGCCCATGCTCATGCTGTCAGGCTTATAGAGCTCTCCATAGTCGCTGCCGTAGTTGCGCTCCAGGAAAGACTCCTCCACCCCCTCCACCGCCAGATAGAGGCCCCAGTCCTCCCCGTTGACGGTAATATACACGTAGCTGCACAAATGGGCGTCCACGCCGAAATAACCCATCATCTGATAGGTGAGGTAGTCCTTCATATAGGTATTGTCCTGAATGATGTTGTTGAGACTGAGCTTATCCAAGCCGTGGTAGCTGATCGTACTGTCATAGTGGTCAAACTCAATTTTAAAGCTGTATCGGTCGTTTCCATAGCTGGCCACCTGGGTCAGAGAGGTATTGCCCTTGGCCCGGATGGCTACGTTGTTATAGCTCTCGTTGTCGATGACCACCGAGCACAGTTCGTACTCCTCGTCGGTACAGCCCTCCAGGAACCCCTCCCAATCATCCATAACGATGTCGATGGTGTGGACCCTTGACGTGTCAAACAGACGGCTCTCATATCCCTGGGTTGTGGAGGCCGCCTGGATACCTAAGGAGGGAGCGTTTAGAAAGACTCCGGTCACCACCAAGGCTAAAAGCAGAGCCAGGCAGCAGATCTTGTCCATGTATTTATGGGTCGACATGGTCTGCTCCTTTCTTTATCCCATATAGTCTCCGTTGTAGCTGACCAGCACGGCGCTGGCGACTCCCTGCATCTCGGAGAGGTCATTGATAAAATCAGTATTCTCGTCTTTCATCCGCACCTCCAGGTTCAGCTCCACGGCTCCCTTCTGGACTGTCTTACTCTTGACGGTCAGGCGCTGGACCTTTTCCTTCAGAAATTCCGTAGCTGCCGCTTCGCTCTCATGTCCGTCACAGCGGAGCACTACAATATAGGGATTCACATGGGACTTTTTGTTGGCAAAAATCAGCAGGAACACACCAATAAATACGCTGCCGAATACAGCCAGAGGGATGAGTCCCGCCGCCAGCACGATACCTGCGGCAATGGACCAGAACAGGAAGGCAATGTCCAGTGGCTCTTTGATGGCGGTGCGGAAACGGACGATGGACAGGGCACCCACCATGCCCAGGGACAGCACCACATTGGAGGTGACCGCCAGGATAACCAGCGTGGTGATCATAGTCAGGGCCACCAGAGTCACGCCGAAGCTGGAGGAGTACATCACCCCGGCAAAGGTCTTTTTGTAGATAAGGAAAATAAACATACCCAGGGCAAAGGCCAGCACCAGTGCCAGGGCCATATCCAACAGGGTAACGCTGGTCATGTTCTCCAGGAAGCTGGATTTGAAGATGTCTTGAAAAGTCATTGTGTTCTGCTCCTTCTTGATTGTTCGCGCTCACCCGTAAATCCGGCAGGCGGCGTATTTGGAAAAGGCCGAGGTGTGAGTTCTGGGTACCTGGGCCAGGTCTCGGATCAGAGAAGGCAAAAAGCCGTCCCACTTTACCTCCAGGATGGCGGGAGCGTCCCCCGCTGGAATGGTTACGCAGTCCGGATTTAAAAAATCCGTGTTTCCCATGGCAGTACGGATGTTGTAATCCAAGGTCACCCGCACATTCCCCGGGTCGTAGACAAAGGGCTCCCGGGTATAGTCCACAATCGTCCGGGGCCGCAGACCCTGGGTGGTCATTTTGAAGCACAATTCCCGGACCAAGGGCTCTTTGCTGTCTGCCAGCCTGGTAACATCTCCGCCAGCTACGGCTTGGACCTCTTCCCAGTTCAGCCTGGCCTGCTCTTTGCTGCACAGGCCACTGTACTTGCTCTTTTTTTCCAAAAAAACTTGGGACAGATCTCCGTTGTAGTACCGGACCCGAAACTTTCCCCGGCTGTTTACTCCATCCAGCTTTTCCCTCAAAGCTTTGTCCGCCAGATTGTCAAAATACAAGCTTCGGATCTGGTAGCTCCCGTTTACCGCATGCTGGTCCCCTTCCAGCACCGCTCCCAGGCGGGCACGGAGGGCCAACAGGTCAGAGTAGCTGATTTCGTGCTTCCACTCGTGACGAAACTCCATTTCGCGGCCTCCTTTCCATAGGTGGCTAGTATACTCTGTCAACCTTAGTTCAAGCTTAGAGAATATAAAATCAGCGGAGCAAGATATACCTGCTCCGCTCTCAGCCTCTTTTTTTGCACGCTTTCCTATGGTAGCCGCTTGGAGGCAACAATGCGTGGATTCACATGGACCATACAGTGCTTTACCATAGGGAACCGGCGTTCCATGGCATGATGTACCTGCGCCGACGTCTCATGGGCCTCAGCCAGCGGAACTTCCCCATCTGCAGCAATCTCTACTTCCACATAGATTCGGTTGCCAAACAGCCGGGTCTGCAGCCGGTCCACACCCAATACCCCCGGCTGGGCCAGCACAGTCTGCCGCATCTCCTCCTCCATCTCCTCCGGACAGGCGGTATCCAGCATTTTTGCCGCGGCATCGCGAAAGATGTCCCAGGCCGCCTTCAAAATAAACAGACAGATCACCACACTGGCTGCCGGATCCAGCTCGGGAATTCCCAGCCGTGCCCCGCAGATTCCCACAAAACTGCCCACAGAGGACAGTGCGTCGGAGCGGTGGTGCCACGCATCCGCCATGAGAGACGGAGAGTTCAGCTTCTTGGCCGCCGCTCTGGTGTACCAGTACATAGCCTCCTTGGACACGATGGAGAGAACCGCAGCCGCCAGTGCCACCCGCCCGGGAACGGGCAAGGCGTCCGCGCCTCCCAGGATGTTTCCCACTCCGGTCCAGCCGATTCCAAGCCCTGTCACGGCCAGCATAGAGGCAAGCAGGATGGCGGCCATACATTCAAACCGCTCATGGCCAAAGGGGTGCTCCCGGTCCGCCTCCTTTCCCGCCAGCTTGACACCGGCAATCACCACAAAGGTGCTCAGCACATCGGATGCGGAATGGACAGCGTCAGACACCATTGCCCCGGAATGGGCCACCAATCCCGCAGCCAATTTCAGAATCGTCAGCACCACATTGCCCAGGATCGTGACGACCGAAACCCGTATCGCTCTGGCTTCTCCACTTTTTTGATCCATACTGTTACCTCCCATTTGGAACATATTGCTGTGGCATTCATCTGTTTTGCCTGTTCCAGGGGGTACACAAAGACACCCATGGAACATACTTTTTGTCCCACAGATGCCTCACCATCTGCTGCCGCCGCAGCGGCCCGGCTCCTTTACGGCCTGTTCCTTGTGGGGCGCGCCGCCCCAACCATGTTCTCACCCTCAGTCTATGCCCTCCTCTTCCCTTTGGTCACTGCACCCCTTGTCAAAAAAGTTCACACTTTTCGTATGGTACAGGCTTGTCCATTTGTGTTAAAATAAAATTATTTCCAAAGGAGATCCTCCGCATCTATTTTTCCTTACCAAAGAACAGGAAGGCAGCTCTATGGACAACAATTTTGCCTCTTCTATCGATTCCAAGCACCGCCACCCCCGCAGTCTGGCGCTGCGTTCGCTGGTGCTGCTGCTCGGCTTTGGCTGTGCGGCATCTCTTCTGCTGGGCAGCTGTGCCCATCCCCGTATCCTTCCTCTAACAGGTTGGCTGCCAAAATCCTCCCTGTCCGCCTCCATCTCTCGAACCACCTCTCACTGGAAGGCTCCCGATGATACCCATGTTTGGAATCTGACTCTGGTCAATCCCTGGAACCCTCTTCCGGAGGATTATTCCATCTCTCTGAAGCAGGTAGAATCCGGCCAGGCAGTAGATCAGCGGTGCGCGGAGGCCCTGCAGGCGATGATGGATGACTGCCGGGCTGCCGGCCTATCCCCTCTCATCTGCTCCTCCTACCGTACCCAGGAGACCCAGCAGGGACTGTATGACGCCCAGGTCAACGATTTTCTTGCTCAGGGCTACTCCAGAAAAGAGGCTGAGTCCATGGCCGCCACCATAGTGGCCCTGCCCGGCACCAGCGAGCACCAGCTAGGGCTGGCGGTAGACATTGTGGATCAAAACTATCAGATCCTGGAGAGCTCCCAGGAGGACACACCGGTCCAACGATGGCTGATGGAGCACTGCTGGGAGTATGGTTTTATTCTCCGCTATCCGGAAGAGAAAAGCGATTTAACTGGCATTATCTACGAACCCTGGCACTACCGCTATGTGGGTGTGGAAGCCGCAAAAGTGATTACCCAGGCCGGGATCTGTCTGGAGGAATATGTGGGAGCCACTGCAAAAGCCGTTCCTGACTCTTTCTCTTAAAACTTCAGCCGCCCTTCTCTATGCAGGAGAAGGGCGGCTGTTTATTCTCAGATCACTTTCAATTTTTAAAAAAGAAAACGTCCTGAAATCGTTTGATTTCAGGACGTTTGGTGGAGATAAGCGGGATCGAACCGCTGACCTCTTGAATGCCATTCAAGCGCTCTCCCAGCTGAGCTATACCCCCATATTTTCTTGTCGCTTTGGCTCTTGGCCTCAGCTCAGGGTTTATAATACCAGATACCCGCTCACTTGTCAAGCATAAAAAGAAAGTTTTTTCGTTTTTTTCAAAAACCAAAGAACGCCGCAGCGCTGTGCAGCGCTGCGGCGTTTCGATGTGCTGATTAGTAATACTTTTTGCGGTTCTTACGAGCAGCCTCAGACTTCTTGCGGCGCTTCACGCTGGGGCTCTCATAATGCTCGCGCTTACGAACCTCGGCCAGCACGCCAGACTTGGCGCAGCTGCGCTTAAAGCGCTTCAGAGCGCTCTCCAAAGACTCGTTTTCTCTTACACGGACTTCCGACATTTATATTTCCCTCCCTCCGGCGTGGCAGATTTTCTGCCACGAAAGGGCCATTTGTATGGCTTTAACAGAACCATTATATTTGACTTTCTGTCAAATGTCAAGTTCTTCTTTGCTCTGCAAATTTGAATTTTTTGTAACGGCACGATGCACCATCAGGCCTGGGGCTTGAAAATCAGATTGACCAAGCACCCTTTGATGGCGCGCGGGTGGCCTGCGGGCCGCAATTACGCCTTCGGCTTAAAAATCAGGTTGACCAGACGGCCCTTGACCACGATGGACTTCACCAGCTGCATGCCCTCGGCCATGCGGGCGATCTTCTCGTTGGCCAGAGCGGCAGCCACGACCTCCTCGTCGCTGCTGTCGGTGGGCACGATGATGTTGGCGCGGACCTTGCCGCCCACCTGAACTGCCATCTGGGTGGTGGCGGTAACGGTCTTGGCCGCATCATAAGTGGGCCAGGACTGCAGACACACCTGGCCGCCGTAGCCCGCCATCTCCCACAGCTCCTCGCACATGTGGGGGGCAAAGGGAGAGAGCATCAGCAGCAGAGCCTTCATATCGCCCCGGCTGGCGCCGTTGGCGTAGAAGTCGTTGACCAGGGCCATCAGGGTAGCGATGGCAGTGTTGAACTTCATGGCCTCGATGTCCTCAGACACCTTCTTGATGGCACGGTGGACAGCCACCTCGTTGACCTGAGAGTACTCATCGCCGGTGTGCTCCTGCTCGGTGGCCAGGTTCCACACACGGTCCAGGAAGCGCTTACAGCCCTTCACACCGTTGTCCGACCAAGCGGCAGCCTTCTCAAAGTCGCCGATGAACATGATATAGGTGCGCATGGTGTCGGCGCCGTACTGCTCGATGACGTCGTTGGGGTTGACCACGTTGCCGCGGGACTTGGACATCTTCTCGCCGCCCTCACCCAGGATCATACCGTGGGAGGTGCGCTTCTGATAGGGCTCCTTGGTAGGTACTACGCCGATGTCATAGAGGAACTTGTGCCAGAACCGGCTGTACAGCAGGTGCAGAGTGGTGTGCTCCATGCCGCCGTTGTACCAGTCCACGGGGCTCCAGTAGTCCAGAGCCTCCTTGGAGGCCAGGGCCTTGTCATTGTGGGGGTCCATATACCGCAGGAAATACCAGCTGGAACCGGCCCACTGGGGCATGGTGTCGGTCTCCCGCTTGGCAGGGCCGCCGCAGCAGGGGCAGGTGGTGTTCACCCAGTCGGTCATCTTGGACAGGGGAGACTCGCCGTCGTCGGTGGGCTCATAGCTCTCCACGTCGGGCAGCAGCAGGGGCAGCTGGTCCTCGCTGATGGGCTGCCAGCCGCACTTCTCACAATAGACCATTGGGATGGGCTCGCCCCAGTAGCGCTGACGGGAGAACACCCAGTCACGCAGCTTGTAGTTGACCTTGGAGTGGCCGATGCCCTTCTCCTCCAGCCACTTGGTGATAACGGGGATGGCGTCCTTGACGGTCAGGCCGTTGAGGAAGTCGGAGTTGACCAGGATACCGGTCTCGTCCTTGGCGGTAAAGGCGGCCTTCTGCACATCCTCGCCGCCGGAGACCACCTCGATGATCTCACAGCCGAACTTCTTGGCAAACTCCCAGTCACGGTCGTCGTGGGCAGGCACGGCCATGATGGCGCCGGTGCCGTAGGTAGCCAGGACGTAGTCGGAGATGAAGATGGGGATCTCCTTGCCGTTGACGGGGTTGATGCCCTTCACGCCGTCCAGGCACACGCCGGTCTTCTCCTTGTTGAGCTCGGTACGCTCCAGGTCGGACTTGGAGGCGGCCAGCTTCTGGTAGGCCTTCACTTCGTCGGCGTTCTTCAGCAGAGGCATCCACTTGTCCAGAAACTTGTGCTCGGGAGACAGGACCATATAGGTGGCGCCGAACAGGGTGTCGGGACGGGTGGTATAGACCACGATGTCGTCGCCGGTGGTGGCCTTGAAGGTGACCTCGGCGCCGGTGGAGCGGCCAATCCAGTTCTTCTGCTGGATCTTGACCCGCTCGATAAAGTCCAGATCATCCAGGTCGTCGATGAGGCGCTGGGCGTACTCGGTGATCTTCAGCATCCACTGGCTCTTCTCCTTGCGGATGACGGGGGCGCCGCAGCGCTCACACACGCCCTCCACCACTTCCTCGTTGGCCAGCACGCACTTACAGGAGGTGCACCAGTTCACGGGCATGGTGGTCTTATAGGCCAGGCCGTGCTTGTACAGCTGCAGGAAGATCCACTGGGTCCACTTGTAGTAGCTGGGGTCGGTGGTGTTGACCTCCCGGTCCCAGTCAAAGGAGTAACCCAGCATCTGCAGCTGCTTGCGGAAATTCAGGATGTTATCGTGGGTCACCTTGGCGGGGTGGATGTGGTTTTTGATGGCGTAGTTCTCGGTGGGCAGGCCAAAGGCGTCGTAGCCCATGGGGAACAGCACATTGTAACCGTCCATGCGGCGCTTACGGGCCACCACATCCATGGCGGTGTAAGGCCGGGCATGGCCCACGTGCAGACCCTGGCCGGAGGGGTAGGGGAACTCCACCAGAGCATAGAACTTCTTCTTGTCGGTGTCACCGGTGTGGCAGGCGAAGGTCTTCTCTTCCAGCCACTTTTTCTGCCATTTCTTTTCAATGGCCGCGAAATCGTACTTCAAATCAATCACGCTCTCCTGTATTTTTACCGCGCCAGTCGGCACTTATATATTGAGACCGTAACATTATACCCGCAATTTGTCCAGATTGCAAGGGCTTCCATACAGCTCGCCCGGTTCCTGGACTTTCGAGGGAAAATTCAGGATTCTCAAATCCAATTTTATAAAAATCTTAATTTCCTCTTCCATGGAATTTATATCCTGTCCGCTATTCTGAATCCAGAAAGGACGGGGTCCATATGACGCAGACCAAAACGGTATATATTCTCCTCACCCGTTCCGGGACCTGGTTTTCCCGGCTCATTCACCTGGCCACCGACGACTGCTACACCCATGCCTCCATCGGTTTGGACGGTCCCGCCGGCCCCTTTTACAGCTTTGGCCGTCTGGACCCCCGCTTTGCCCTGCCGGCCGGACTGGTCCAGGAGCGGCTGGACGGCAGTCCCATGGGCGGCCGGGAGACGCCCTGGTGTCTATGTGAGCTGGAGGTCTCCTCCCAGGCCTATAACCATCTGAAACAACAGCTTTCTTCCATGTACGCCCGTTGGGAGCAATACCACTATAATCTGCTGGGTGCACTGAGCTGCTACTTCCATCAGCCTCTGCGCCGGGAGCACCACTATTTCTGTTCTCAGTTTGTGGCCAGTCTGCTGGAGGAAAGCGGCGCGGCGGAGCTGGGCAAATGTCCCGATCTGGTCCGTCCGGTGGATTTCTGCTCTCTGCGGGGCCTGCGCTCCGTGCGCCAGGGCGTGTTTGTCCCTTCCCCAGCCTGATCTTTTCCTCTGTTTGTCTCTTTCTCTCTCCTCCGGACTTGACAGAACCGATTCCTACGCTATAATAGAAGGACACTGTACTTCGCCGCTTTGACGCTGTAAAGCATCAACGCGGCGAAAGAAGGAGGATCAGAAATGGAACATAAACGAACTGCCGGGCAGTTCGCCAGCTCAGCCGGTTTTATTCTGGCCGCCGTGGGCTCCGCGGTAGGCATGGGAAATATCTGGCTGTTCCCCTATCGAATTGGACAATATGGCGGCGGCGCTTTCTTGGTGCCCTACTTTATCTTTGTGGCCCTGTTCAGCTATGTAGGCCTGTCGGGCGAGTTTGGCCTGGGCCGTCTCACCGGAACGGGCACGTCGGGCTCCTTTGATTACGTGCTGAAAAAGCGGGGAAAAAAGGGCGGCTCCATCATCGGCATTCTGCCCCTGCTGGGCGTACTGGGTATCGCCATCGGCTACTCGGTGGTGGTAGGCTGGGTGCTGAAATACACGGTGGGTTCTCTCACCGGTGCAGTGCTCACCAACGAGCCCCAGGCCTATTTTGACGCCATGGCCGTGGACTTCGGCTCCATTCCCTGGCACCTTATCGCCGTGGTTCTCACCGCTGCGGTACTGCTGATGGGCGTGAAGGACGGTATCGAGAAGATCAGCAAGTTCATGATGCCCGCCTTCTTTATTCTCTTCTTCATCATCGCCATCCGCGTGGCCTTCCTCCCCGGCTCCTGGGAGGGCTACCTCTACCTGCTCACCCCCGACTGGAGCTACCTGGGCAAGTTTGAGACCTGGGTCATGGCCATGGGACAGGCCTTCTTCTCCCTGTCCATCAACGGCGCAGGCATGCTGATCTACGGCAGCTATATGAAGAAGTCGGAGGACATCATCCACCACTCGGTGATGACCGCCATTCTGGACACCATCGCCGCCCTGCTGGCCGGCTTTGCCATCATCCCGGCGGTGTTCGCCTTCGGCATCTCCCCCAGCTCCGGCCCCCCGCTGATGTTCGTCACCCTGCCTCAGGTGTTCCAGAGCATGCCTATGGGCCGGCTGTTTGCGGTATTCTTCTTTGTGTCCGTCTTCTTTGCGGGCATCACCTCCCTCATCAACATGATGGAGGCCTGCAGCGAGGCTCTCTCCAGTCAGCTGAAGTTCTCCCGCCGCCTGGCGGTGTGTGTCATCGCCGTGGTGGTCTTCGGCGTGTCCATCTTCCTGGAGGCCCTGCCCAAGATGGGCGCCTGGCTGGACACCGTGACCATCTATATCGCCCCCTTCGGCGCTCTGCTGTGTGCGGTGTTTATCTACTTCATCCTGGGCATGAAGGACATCAAGGCCGAACTGAACCTGGGCCGCAAGAAGCCCCTGGGCCGCAGCTTCGACGTCATCGCTTACTTCTACGTGATCGTAGCGGCGGCAGTGCTGGTGCTTGGCATCTACTACGGCGGCATCGGCTGATCAAATACTCAAAGATACAAAATCCCCGCTGGGAATCTTCCCAGCGGGGATTTTTTTGTGTTTAAATTGATTCAGCTGTTTTTCTGGTACAGGGCCACCAGAGAGCTGGCACCAATACGGTCGGCGCCGGCATCCAGCATGGCCTGGGCCTGCTCAAAGGTACGGATGCCGCCGGCGGCTTTGATGCGCATGTCGGGGCTGATGTGCTCCCGGAACAGCTTCACATCCTCCACGGTAGCTCCGCCCTGGGCAAAGCCGGTGGAGGTCTTGATAAAGTCGGCTCCGGACATGGAGACAATCCGGCAGGCGGCGATCTTCTCCTCCTGGGTCAGCTGACAGGCCTCCACAATGACCTTCAAAATACGGCCCTTGCAGGATGCCTTGACCGCCTTGATCTCCTCCAGCACGCCTTCCCAGTCACCGGACTTGGCCAGACCGATGTCCATGACCATGTCGATCTCGTCGGCACCGTTGCGGATGGCGTCCTCGGTCTCAAAGACCTTCACCTCGGGGGTGGAATAGCCGTTGGGGAAGCCGATAACAGTGCAGATCTTCAGGCGGTTGCCCACATAGTCTGCCGCCCGCTTAACATACCGGGGCGGGATACACACCGAGGCGGTCTGACAGGCCAAACCCTGATCGCAGATAACCTTCACCTGCTCCCAGGTGGCGTCTTGCGCAAGCAGGGTATGGTCTACCCGGCTGAGAATTTCTTTCCGATCCATAAGTCGTTTCCTCCTTACACAGAAGTGGGACCGGGTCCCACACAGAAGCGCTGATGCAGGTTTATTCTACTCCCGCCGCCCTCGTCTGTCCAGCCCAAAAACTGACAAAAAGCGGGCCGAAGAACCCCTCCGGCCCGCACGGCCGGTCACTTCCACCCTGAAAGGATAGCCGAAACCAGCACAGATTATTCCTTGTTTTTCCAGTTCGTTTATGCCTGCACCTTGGCCAGCAGGGCGTCGGTGCGGTCGGTGCGCTCCCAGGGCAGATCCAGGTCGCTGCGGCCGAAGTGGCCGTAGGCCGCGGTCTGGCGATAGATGGGACGGCGCAGATCCAGATCCCGGATGATGGCGGCGGGACGCAGGTCAAACACCTGCTGCACCGCGTCGGACAGATCCTCGTCAGAGACGCGGCCGGTGCCGAAGGTGTCCACCCGCACGGAGACAGGCTGAGCCACGCCGATAGCGTAGGCCAACTGCACCTGGCAGCGGGAGGCCAGACCGGCGGCCACCACGTTCTTGGCTACCCAGCGGGCGGCGTAGGCAGCGGAGCGGTCCACCTTGGTGGGATCCTTGCCGGAGAAGGCGCCGCCGCCGTGAGGGGCGCTGCCGCCGTAAGTATCCACGATGATCTTCCGTCCGGTGAGGCCGGAGTCGCCCTGAGGGCCGCCCACCACGAAGCGGCCGGTGGGATTGACGTAGATCTTGGTGTCGTTGTCCATGAGGCTGGCGGGGATGATGGGCCGGATGACCAGGTCGATCATATCCTGGCGGATCTGGCTCAGCTCCACCTCGGGGCTGTGCTGGGTGGAGACGACCACCGCGTCCACACGCAGAGGCTTGTCGGTCTCGTCGTACTCCACGGTGACCTGGGTCTTGCCGTCGGGGCGCAGGTAGTCCACCTTGCCCTCCTTGCGCACCTGGGTCAGGCGCATGGCCAGCTTCTGGGCCAGGGTGATAGGCAGAGGCATAAGCTCCTCGGTCTCGTCGCAGGCATAGCCGAACATCATGCCCTGGTCACCGGCGCCGTTGTCCAGACCGTCGTCCTGCTCGCCCTCCTTGGCCTCCAGGCACTTGTCCACGCCCATGGCGATGTCGGGGGACTGCTCGTCAATGGAGGTGAGCACCGCGCAGGTGTCGCAGTCAAAGCCGAACTTGGCGCGGTCATAGCCGATGTCCCGCACCACGTCCCGGGCGATCTTGGGGATGTCCACATAGCAGCTGGTGGTGATCTCGCCCATCACATGGACCAGACCGGTGGTCACCGTGGTCTCGCAGGCCACACGAGCTTGAGGATCCTGAGCGAGCATCGCGTCCAGCACCGCGTCAGAGATCTGGTCGCAGATCTTATCGGGATGCCCCTCGGTTACAGATTCAGAGGTAAACAGTTTCTTTGCCATAATCTTTTTCCTTTCTTTTTCTGGGGGGGAAAAAAACGCTCCGCATTGGCGGAGCGTTTCATCGTCTAAGCACCCTCATCTTTCGATACACTGCCGCCGGATTTAGCACCTTGCATGATATGCAGGTTGCCGGGTTTCATAGGGCCGTTCCCTCCACCGCTCTTGATAAGGTTTTCAGTTGTACAGATGGATTATATCAGTTTTTCCGCCTTTGTCAATAGGTTTATGCCTCCCAGCCGGCCAGATAGTCCTTCTGCTCCTGGGTAAGGGTATCGATGGAGAGGCCCATGGCGGCCAGCTTCACCCGGCCGATCTGGTCGTCGATCTCGTCGGGCACCTGGTAGACCCTCTTCTCCAGGCCGTCCCGGTGCTTGGCCAGCCACTCTAGAGAGAGGGCCTGCACCGCAAAGGACATGTCCATGATCTCGGCGGGGTGGCCGTTGCCCGCGGCCAGGTTCACCAGCCGGCCCTGAGCCAGTACATTGAGGATGCGGCCGTCCTTCAGGCGGAAGCCCTCGATGCCCTCCCGGCGGGGGAAGCGCTCCACCGCTTCAGCAGCCAGAGCGGCCACGTCCACCTCACAGTCAAAGTGGCCGGAGTTGCACAGGATGGCGTTGTGCTTCATGACGGCAAAGTGCCGGTCCACGATCACGTCCTTACAACCGGTAGCGGTGACGAACAGGTCGCCCACCTTGGCCGCCTCGTCCATGGGCATGACCTGGAAGTTCTCCATGGTGGCCTCCAGCGCCTTGAAGGGATCCACCTCGCAGACAATGACGTGGGCACCCATGCCCTTGGCCCGCATGGCGATGCCCTTTCCGCACCAGCCGTAGCCAGCCACCACCACCGTCTTGCCCGCCACCATCAGGTTAGTGGTGTGCATGATGGCGTCCCAGGTAGACTGGCCGGTACCGTATTTGTTATCGTAGTAGTGCTTGGCCTTGGCGTCGTTCACCGCCATCATGGGGCAGGGCAGGATGCCCGCCTTCTCCCGGGCGATGAGGCGGTGGATACCGGTGGTGGTCTCCTCACAGCCGCCGATGAGCCGCTCACCCAGATCGGCGCAGCGCCCGCCCAGCAGAGAGATGAGGTCACCGCCGTCGTCCACGATGAGGTGGGGACGGCACTTCAGGGTCTCTACCAGCAGGTCCTCATACTCCTGGGGGGTGACGCCGTGAACGCCGTAGGTATCCACGCCCAGGTGGGCCATAGCGGCGGCCACATCGTCCTGGGTAGACAGGGGATTACAGCCGGTGAGATGCACATCGGCTCCGCCCTCCCGGAGCACCAGCCCCAGGTTGGCGGTCTTGGCCTCCAGATGGACCGACACGGCGATAGTCAATCCGGCAAAGGGCTTTTCCTTGCGGAAACGCTCCTCAATGCCGCTGAGGGCGGGCATAAAATCACGCACCCACTGGATCTTCTGCAGGCCCGAGGGGGCCAGGGACATATCTTTTACAATACTCATAGCTTCCTCGCTCTTTTCTATAAATTCAAAAGCGGCCAAAGCCGCCCACATTCTTACTTATTCTATCATATTCCCCTTTTCAGGAAAAGCACAACTTTTTATTCCCCACTTCCCCGGGAAAATGTTTACACTTTCGTCATGGACTTTTCCATAGAAAACGGGTACAATGCTCTCTGGACATTTCTGCCGTCTCTGCGGCAATTTTATTGATGATAAAAAGGAGGGCTGTCCATGAAGGCCATTTCCCGCTGGCTGGACCGCTTCTGTTACAAACATCCCCGCTTTGGCATTCCCAATCTGATGAAGTTTATTGTCATCGGCAATGTACTCATCTACCTGCTGGATATGTTCTCCCGCGGCTACGCCACATTGCTGTGCATGTTCTATCCAAGCGCAGTCCTTCATGGCGAGGTGTGGCGGATCATCACCTTCCTGTTTGTGCCGGTGAGCGGTTACAGCTCCAGCGATATGTTCTCCATTTTGTGGTTTGCCATGACCACTCTGTTCTATTACTACATTGGCAACGCCCTGGAACGCCAGTGGGGCTCCACCCGGTTCACCGTATTTTATTTCCTGGGAGCCATCCTCAACCTCATCATCGGCTTTGCCTTCCAGACCAGCGTCACCATGTACTATGTGAACATGTCCATGTTCTTCTCCTTCGCCACTCTGTACCCGGAGATGCAGGTGCTGCTCTACGGCATTCTGCCTCTGAAAGTCAAGTGGCTGGCCTGGCTGGACGCAGCCCTGTTCCTGTTTGATATCATCCGCTACCTGATGCTGGGGGCCTGGGGCTATGCCCTCATTCCTGTGGTGGCCATTCTGAACTACTTTCTCTTCTTCTGGGACGATCTGATGAACATCGTGCGCCGGAAAACCGGCCGCATGACCTATCAGGCCCGGCCCCAGACCATCAACTTCAAAAAGGCCCAGAAGGAAGTTCAGCAGCGGAAGGGTTACCTCCACAAGTGCGCTGTGTGCGGCATTACCGACGCAGACGACCCCAACATGGAGTTCCGCTACTGCTCCAAGTGCAACGGCTACTACTGCTACTGCATGAAACACATCAACGACCACGTACACGTACAATAAAACAGGTAAGCCGGCCGCCATTGGCGGCCGGCTATTTTTATGCGCGCGAGGCGAAACGAAGTTTCGCACAAAATTCTTTTGCCTACTTTTCTTCTAAGAAAAGTAGGTGACTAACAGGTCCACACAGGCTCCGTAAGAACGCATGCCCAGTTCCTGATCGTTACCTTTCAAAAACGAGTCATACACCTGCTCGGCAGCATCCTCCACGGGAGAGGACAGCTCTGCCCAGTAGGCGTTGTTATCGTTCCAGTCCACGGCCAGCTCCGGCGTGAAATACTGCTCCACGATGGCGCTCCACCCCTCCGGGTCCACTGGATACAGGGCGTTGCACAGTTGGATGAGACCCATCAAATATCCTGAGTAAACATATACCGGATCTCCGCTGGTGACCGAGGCGGCAATGCCCACAAAATTCGCCTCCTGCTCGGCAGCCACCATGCGCTGGTGGGCCATCTCATGGGCAATGGTGGCGGGCAGCAGACAGGACGGGGCATCTACATTCACGTTGGCCTCCCCGGTGAAAGGGAAATATACCCCGGTAAACCCCAGCCAGCTCTGCAGGCGGGAGAAAAAGATGGGTTTGGCCCGGGTGGGATGCTCCAATTCCAGGCATGGGAACTCCTGCATCAGATTCTCATAGATCTCGGGCCCCTTCTCAAAAATGGCGGCGGTATCCTCGGCAAACAGGCCATTTTCATCCCGCTGCACCTGGGTGGAATACTCCGCCGCCTTTTCGGCAAACAGGGCGGTAACCTGTTCCAGCGTCTCCACAGAATAGGGCTGTGTCTCCAATCCGCTGCGCTGTGCAAAGGAAGGGGCATAGTAGGCAGCGTTCCACATCCAATCCATGGCACACCAAATCCAAAGCACCGCCCCCAGCATAGCCAGCAGCCGTTTTGTAAAGATGCGTCCCTCCCGTTTCCGGATCAGCAACACCACCGCCCGGATCAGCCACACCACACCAACCATCAAGGCCAGAGCGGTGAGCACTTCGGCCACGGAGAAAGCGGGAAACACGGACCAAATCCGGGCCAAAAACTGCTCCACCGGGGCCATGACATGGTCTACCCACCAGCCCATTCGGGCCTGATCGCCTTTGAGCAGCTCAAACAGCCCCACCAGCACCAGAGGCAGAGCCAACCCTGCCCCCCACTTGATCCAAGTTATCTTGTTTTTCATCGCTTCTCCTCTCACATCCGCACCGGGCCGGTGGTCCACTCTCGTCCCGGCCCCGGGACGGTTTCAAGGCATAGGTCGTACAGGTCGGTACACCGGGCCTCCAGTTCAAACAGCTGCTTTCCCTTTTCCGGAAGCTGCCGGGCATGGGCAGGTTTAGTCAGAATAGGCAGACTGGAACGCTCCTTCATCTGCCGCAGGACCTCCTGTCCCCGGGTGTTGAACCCCAGCACGCGAAGATAGGCAGGCTGTCCCGGCCGGTCCGTTTGGGTCAGGCCCAAATAAGCCCACACCAGCAGCCGACGCATCCGGGCCTGGGTCCAGTGCTTCGGCTTGGCCAGAGCAACAAATTCCTCCAGAGAGCGGCACTGCTTTCCGGCCCGCTCCAGCCGGGGCGGCAGGCCTTCCCCGGCTCCGCTGTCCGGGAGTTTCGCCCAATCCTCCGCCGTTATGGTGCGAAGCTTGGCCAAAATTCCCCGCTCCATGCGCTGGAGACTGGGAAACCCGTTCCAGCCCTCGCTCAGGGGCTCCCATCCCCCCTTAGGCAGGTAGGAGGACGCCTCCTCCCACTCTCCCCGCTCCAGAAAGTACCGCAGCTGAGTGGCGGAGAGATAGGGTGGCCGCACTGCACCGTCCAGCAGACTGTCATGTGGGGCTCCCTCCCTGCGGACGGTCATAGGCCGGATCTTGCTGTTTAGGCTGTCCAGTGTCCGCAGGTACTCCACCCCCAGATTGTTGTTTGGCTGGGAGAGCAAAAGGGACAGCTCCTCCCCCAGCAGGCTGTCCGCCGCCGCCTGTCTGGCCGCGGCAAAGGGCATCCCTTCCCCCACAAACCGGCGCAGTCTCTCCTCGTACTCCGGGGTGTTAAGGCTGGCGGCAAGGCGCCGGAGTTTTTCCACGTCTCCGTACTCGCTGCCAAAGGACAGCACATCCACCACGCCGCTGCGCTCCAGAATGGTCACCGCGCCCCGTGCGAAGGTCTCCGCCGAGGACACGGCCCACACGGTGGGCAGCTCCAGCACCAGGTCGACCCCTCCCAGCAGAGCCAGCCGCGCCCGGGTCCACTTGTCCAGCACGGCGGGCCGTCCACCCTGGACCCAGTTGCCGCTCATCACGGCAACCACGGCACAGTTCTCCTCCAGAGCCTGGCGGGTACGGGCAATTTGGTAGGCGTGTCCGGTGTGGAAGGGATTGTATTCGGCAACGATGCCAATAACCTGCATGAGATTGACCTCCTGGTGGATTATCTTCCTCTTTTTCAGAAAAACGGTTGTCTTTCTCAGGAAAGAGCGTTAAAATAAAAACACAAACTGGGTTTGCCCCTATTGTATTACAGGAACCCAAGCAAGGCAACCCAAGGCGTGTTTAAAAATTAACGTGTGAAGGAGACGATTCCCATGAATATTCTGGTAATCAACGCCGGCAGTTCTTCTCTGAAGTATCAGCTGCTCAACCCCGAGACTCAGGAGGTCCTGGCCAAGGGTCTGTGTGAGCGCATCGGTATCGACGGTAAGTTCACCTACAAGCCCACCGGCAAGGAGGCTGTCAAGGAGGCCGACGTGGCCATGCCCACTCACTCCGAGGCCATCCAGGCCGTGCTCAACGCTCTGGTGGACCCTGCCAACGGCGTGATCGCTTCCATGGATGAGATCGGCGCGGTGGGCCACCGTGTGGTTCACGGCGGCGAGAAGTTCGCCTCCTCCGTGCTTATCACCGACGAGGTCATGGCTGCCATCGAGGAGTGCAACCCTCTGGCTCCCCTGCACAACCCCGCCAACATCATCGGCATCAAGGCCTGCCAGGCTCTCATGCCCAACACCCCCATGGTCGCCGTGTTCGACACCGCGTTCCATCAGACCATGCCCCCCGTGGCCTACACCTACGCTCTGCCCTACGAGTACTATGAGCAGGACAAGGTCCGCCGCTACGGCTTCCACGGCACCAGCCACAAGTACGTCTCCCAGCGCGCTGCCGCTATGCTGGGCAAGCCCATCGAGGAGCTCAAGCTGATCTCCTGCCACCTGGGCAACGGTTCTTCCGTCACTGCCATCGACGGCGGCAAGAGCGTTGACACCTCCATGGGCTTCACTCCCCTGGCCGGTCTGCCCATGGGCACCCGCTGCGGCGACATCGACGCCGGCATCCTAGAGTACCTGATGAACAAGCACGGCTACAACATCGACGAGATGCTCAGCATCCTCAACAAGAAGTCCGGCGTGCTGGGTATCTCCGGCGTGTCCTCCGACTTCCGTGATCTGGAGGCTGCTGCTCCTCAGGGCAACCAGCGTGCTCAGCTGGCTCTGGACTCCTTCGACTACAACGTGAAGAAGCTCATCGGCGCTTATGCCGCTGCTATGGGCGGCGTGGACGCCATCATCTTCACCGCCGGTGTGGGCGAGAACGGCCCCGACACCCGTGCCAATGTGGTCTCCGGCCTGGAGTACATGGGCGTGAAGCTGGACGCGGAGAAGAACAACACCCGCGGCAAGGAAGTGGACGTAGCCACCGACGACTCCAAGGTGCGTGTCCTGGTCATCCCCACCAATGAGGAACTGATGATCGCTATGGATACCGCTTCCATCGTCAAGGCCTGATTTCTAAACGATTTACGAGCGGCGCTGGAAATCTTCCAGCGCCGTTCTTTTTTTGCTGATAAAAAATCCCGGTTCCCAAGGGTTCCATCTTATAGGGAAACGAACTGAACCCCCAGGGGCACTACCGGTACGGAACAAATCAACTAAAACAGCCGCAAGTCATCGCTTTTGATGACTTGCGGCTGTTTCAACATCTCCTCTTTCACAAAAGTGTGCGGCTTACTTATAGCGACAGTCATACTTTTCCAGCCTCATGTATCTCCCCATATGTTTCGTCATTCATAGAAGAGGATATAGTTTTTAGCTTGGCTTATTCACTTTGTTGAAATTCGTCTCATTTTGTAGTAATCTTATAAACAACATAGCATCCTAAGATGTTTTGTTGTCCCTTTTATGGTACAACTCTTGTGATATAGTGGTTTTACGCCAATAGTCAGAAAGTTACCAAATCACACATAGATAGGAAATGATCCGACAAGGAAAATTAACATAAGAAATTTTGTGAAATACAGAGCCTACTTTCCATAACAGGTAAAGTTTAACTACTGAATTGAGGTGCACAATGGACGATAGATACATAGTAAGTTCAATGAATGAATACCTGCATCAAGCTACTGGAGCACTTGCCGAGTGGCTTAATGATATGTTGCCTAAAGTAACTGAAAACTGGTGGGATGAGTGCGTTCTGCAGAAGCTCAGTTATAACCAGCGGACTTTTGCTGCCCAAAAGGGCTTTACTAAACTGACAGATTTTGATTTAGCTGCGCTTCTCAGGATTGCCGATAAGGCATGGTATGAGATGCGCAGTTTTGCGTATCTCCCTACGAAGGAACGAGAATGCATCCGTGATATGCAGGGCGTCCGCAACAATTGGGCACATGTCGGTAGCGAGTTACCCGGCAAGGATTCCATCATTCGTGACCTTGATATTTTGCAACGCTTTTTCGAACAACTCAATATGGCACATGATATTTTGTCGGATGTTGCGGAGCTTTGGAAAGCAGTAGAAAGTCCCGGATACATTAATAAAACATCAAAAGCAGTTGACTTTGTGCCTGCTGTTGAAACGACATCAGCCAGATCTCAGAATATTTCGGAAAAAAGTTTGGTGTACCTGGTTGGTAATCCTTCTGCACGCGGCTTGGTCTTTTCTGTTGAAGATTTGGGAGAAATTAAGCGCTATCAGGTATTCATTGATGGCGAGATCAAGACTTACTATTCGGATCAGATAGCACTTGTCAACGATACACCGTCGTATCATTGGGTAAGTATTGAAACCTTCCAAAGCTATCTCTCTGCATATCAGATCAATCATCCTTCTGCCGGGAATCTATATTCCTTGAATTCTGCCAGAATTGATTTTGTCCCATACCAGTTCCGTCCCGCATTGAAGTTGATTAAATCCGATGAACCCAGAATATTGATCGCAGATAGCGTCGGCGTAGGTAAAACAATTGAAGCAGGACTTATCATTAAGGAACTTGAGGCCAGAAATGAACTCGAAAACATCATGATCATCTGCCCTAAACCGCTTGTTACAGAGCGAAAATGGGAGCTTGAAATGAAACGCTTTGACGAAGATTTTATTCCACTTGATGGTGCTACACTTCGTCAAATTCTCTCCGATACAGATCGCGATGGAGAGTGGCCAAGTCGATACAATAAAACCATAGTTCCATATTCTATTCTGGATAACCGTGTTTACAGCGGCGAAGGTGGAATGAAAAGTAAAAACTATGGTCTAACGGATTTAGATCCTGCTCCACATTTTGATTTAGTCATCATTGATGAGGCCCATCATATTCGCAACGGTAGCATGGAAAAAGAAAAAGCTTTCGCGTATAAGTGTGTAAAATACATCTGTGATCATGCAGATGCTGTTGTCATGCTTACGGCCACCCCACTACAAACCGGCGACGATGATTTGTTTACTCTCCTTAACCTTCTCCGGCCTGATGTAGTATTGGACAAGGCGACTTTTAATTTGATGTCAAAGCCCAATGCCTATATTTCGCAATGTGCCCATGTTGTACGCAGGGCGGATGATGATTGGCAGGCAAATGCGCTTGAACTGTTACAGGGCATTTTAACAACACAATGGGGTGAAAATGTCACCGCAAAAAACCCTCTGTATGAATTGATTCTTGAAAAACTTCGCCAGCCGGAAGTCTCCAGAGAAGAACGTATCAAGCTAATTACGGATATTGAGTCTTTGCATAGTTTCAACACGATGCTTAATCGAACAAGGCGTAAAGACATTCAGGATTTCTGCATTCGCCGTACTCATACCTTGCTACGAAAATAGGTAGCGAGGGCGTGAACCTTGACAAACAGGCTTTCAACGCCTCATGAAAAACCATCGCAGCACAAAAAGCGGCAGGCCAAAACCTGTCGCCGGGCGAAGTATGGAACAGTGG